>ERZ724505.318-NODE-318-length-32593-cov-128.951749_pt1 | contig 32593 bp, 53 predicted proteins | sample MGYA00376038_ERZ724505 | MGnify/ENA primary metagenome ERZ724505 (study PRJEB28724, sample SAMN07190884) | wastewater metagenome | isolation source: effluent of sewage treatment plant in Hong Hong | place: Hong Kong | collected 2016-03-17 ...
CCCAATGGTCGTTTTTGGCTACCCTACCCCAATTAGCGTAATCAAGCTGGGCATCAGCCTCTGGGCTGTCTAGCATTGCCTCAAGCATTCGCAAGTCGCTATTGCCTACAAAGTTTTTGTTAAACTCCTCACGGCTCATATCACGACCACGAATATACTGCATGGCTTTGCGGTATCGGTAGTAGTAGTTATCTGCGTTTGGTATTGGCATATCAGTTCCCCCATTATTATAGCTGTTAATTCGATATACATGAGGATTTGACCCAGCACGCCAACTCTCATTTAATGACCCAATGCGTGAGGCATACACATACCAGCTGTCTTTGCCCTCGGTGATTAAGCGCCTTGCTGCGCCACCTACATTGGCATTCTGCTCAAATAGCTGATCATTCTCTAATAGCCATGCAATATGCCCATACTGCCCATACTCGAAACAAATAACATCGCCTGCCCTGCGCTGGGCATATGGCACTTCGGTTGCAAGCCCTTGGGCAACCAATGTCTTGCCGACATACCGGGCATCGCCACGAGCCGAAAACGGATTTGGCACATCCATCATTTCAGCGAATACCCATTTAAGCAGGGTTACGCACTGCCCTGTTAGATTGCCGTCAGCTGGCGTGTTGTTATGGGCAGGGAAAAATATACCTACCCTAGTCGCCGCATAAGCGTTGGCGTTAGCTGCTACCCTTGGCATCCTCAGCCTCTTGCGCTGGACCAACTGCCGTGCGTGGCTTGTCCTTTGGCTTTATGATTTTGTCGAGTAATCCCATAGCTAACCTCCAATTCTTAACCTTATGCTTAGTGTAGCACAACTACCACCTGTTTGATAACGGCACAGGGTTTTGATATGGTTGCTCATTGTAATCCTCAGCCATCCTAGCACCCTTTTTACGGTTGCAACGGCTATGAGACAGTTGCAGGTTATCTAGGTCGTATAGCGAGCCTCCACGACTGCGAGGCACGATATGATCTACCTCAACGGCAAATGGGTCGAATGCTGGTAGCTCAACATCAATATATTTACCGCACAGCGCACAAATATGATCGAGCGTGGCGATGGCACGCTTACGAGCTTTGCGCCATTCCTGCGGTTCTAAGCCTTGGACTGTTGGTATTACACCATCCATGAGAGCCTACTTTACTGGCTTATATCGGCGGTTGAAATCGTCAGGCGTAATAGCAAATTGCTTGCCCTTTCGTAATTCATCAACGTGGGTAACGATGTAATTGCCTTTTTGTACTAAGACATCGCCATCAGCGGTTGTGATAGTGGTGTCCTTTTTGACTTGCTCGAATTCAACCTTTACGCTTTCATCCTCGCTAGTACCGTATTGAGTGTTAGCCATAGTAGACCTCCTTTAAGCCGTTCGTTTCCAAATATAAGCAACAATGTATGGTGGCATGTTGTTGTGCGCTCCACCGCTACCAGCTGTGTCTGAGTTACCAAGTACAACACGGAATGCGCCACCGCCCTGAGTAATGTTTGCAGCGTTATCGCCTGTACCACCACGCACCCACTGGTTTTGACCGCCACCGATGCTGTGGCTGTGGCTTGGCATCTCTGAGGTGGTTAGGGTGTGGTTTTCCTCACCGCCTGTTGCACCAGCTGTTGCGAATGTGCCTAAGCCTTTACCGATTACCATGCGATTGGCTACCGCTGTCCATGTGCCAATACCGAATAGAGTGCCGGGGTTAGTGCTGTCAGTTTCGTTTGTATAGTAAGAGCCGACTGGATAAATAAAGCCAGCGATCTGCGCCATCGTTACTTTCTTAGTGTCTTTGTTGGTCGTACTAACGTCATCAGCGGCAACCACATCTGATGCGGCTAGTGCTGACATTGCTGGTAGTGCGTTAATCTTTGGCATGATTGTATTTCCTTATGGTTATTATATCACTAGCTTGGTGCAGATGGGTTATCAATAGTTTGCTCAAGTATCAAATCACGGCGGATTTTCTCAACTTCGGCAGTTGTCTGTAATGGCAAGCGCCCAAGCATCAGGTTAGCTTTCTCTGGTGTGAAATCACGGCGAGCGATACGCAACACGAGGCTATCAATGAGTGGACCGCCATTGCGGAAACCGATGGTCTTGCCGGGTACTAGCAGTGTGATGTCAAAATTTTTGTTCAATATCGTTACTGGTGTTTCTTGGGTTTCGCTCGAATTCTCATCAATAAAGCTGTTACCCATTGCATCGGCGGTGGCAGATAGGGTAATACGGTTATCTGATTGCTGGGCAAGGCGAGTACCATAGCGACCTGCGCTATTGGTGTCTTGGTACTGCCTAAACAGGTTAGTGCCTGAGCCAGTGTCGCCACCCGATAGCAAGTATTGGTTTTTGACATTCTCAATGCTCATAACCACCTCAATATCATTGATGTCTTTGCCTAGTACGATATAGAAATCAGGCACATCGTAAGAGGTTGGCAAAATGTCTATTTCGGCAGTACCCAGATCAACGTATGAGTAATAACCACTAGGCGCAAGCTCAACACACTTTTTGATTGCATCAAAGATGGTAGCCGAATTGAATTTGTTGGTCAGGGTATAGCCAGCGGCTGTAAAATCACGCTCTGTAATGACACCGCCACGAGCGTTGTAGTCAAGCAGGATGCCATGAGCCATGCCGGTAATTGGGTCTTGGGTGCTGTAAGTGGTTGTGGTGGTAGGCACACCGCTGTATGTCTTAAACCATATATCGCCAGAGGCTGGTGCAAAACTGCCACCGCCTGAGCCACCACCATAGCTTGAGTTGTATGTTTTACCGTTTGAGTAGCCACCTGTCGAATTCCAATAAATATCAATGCTTTGCCCTGCCCAAACCCAGACAGCAAAGAAATAATCAGTGCTTGCGGTTACTGGTATAAGCTGTGGAAAAGCAAATTGTATTGAGTTAGGCTGATCAGCGCCCACGACACTCTTTGTAACGCTACTCAGGAAATCGCCATTTACTGCATCATAGAGGGAAACGGTAACATCAGCTGTGCCACGCAACAGCAAATCAATAGCGCCAATATTCGTAACGCCTACGCCAGTGCGGAATGATTGACCGTACACATTCCAGCCACCACCCTTGCTACCATCCACTTGCGAGACAGCAATATTATCCCAGCTAGTAAATGACTGATCGAGCGTATAGTTGAAAGGGTAGCCACGAGCAATAAAGTTATCCAAGTCAATGCCATCGCTGTAAAGCAATATAGACACCCTAGCTTGACCGCCACCACTCTTAAAGCCCACTTTATTCATCTGCCCACTAAACATGGGCTTGCCGTTTGGATACCAGCTGTTGTAGAGCCATGATTTTACACGGTTGCCGTTCTTGAATATGACATCATCATCACTTTCGCCACTGGCAATAAATTCTTGGCTCTCAGTAGCAAGCAATGATAGGCTACTCTCTGTTTGCAATGGGTTGCCATCCTGATCAGTGATTGCCTCAGTGGTTACAACAGGGTCAATGGAAACGCCGCAAGTAAGTTGCATCGTGCTACCGGCACTGCCCAAGTCCTGTGAGAATGCCATTTGTGATGCGTTTGGTAATTCGCCTAGGAAAAGCCCACCGCTTGAATAAACTTTGTGTACAACTCTAGTTGGTACTTCATGCGCTGGCGCTGTTACCTCGATGTGCCAGTAAACCGTTACAGACATATAATCCATTGAGGCAATGCCATCGCCACCAGACACATCCTCTGTATCAGCCGCAACTGTCAGAGCCGCAATATCAGCTGGCGTAATTGCACTAGCGCCCCAAAGGTCAGTTGGACCGCCGAAACTGCCACTGAGCGCCCCGATAGCCTTGCCAGTAGTGCCGGCAATGTTGAGCGTTACATTTCCAAAACAGCCAGTCTGCGAGCCATCAATGTAAACCATGATGCCATCAATAACGGCGCTATCTGGTAGTTGCTGAAAGCCGAAAGCAGAGCCGACAATATTTGCGCCCTGACCCGGCAAGTATGCGCCCCATGTGGCACTGCTACTATCATCAGCGGTTATGCGAGAGGGGTTTGACCAGACAGCTGTTGGGGTTGTATGACCAGTGTTGTTGGTCGCTGCGGCTGTTGGTAGCTTTGTTGATTGATAACTTTGCTCCATAGCCTATAACCACCGCTTATTGTATTCGCCATTCATGTTAATTGATCGAGTGGTAAAGCCGTCAGTGATTGTGATGTCATTTGCGCCAAGCTCTAGCTCTAGGAATGCGCCATTGAAATCAACTAGGTCGCCATTGAGTGTTACCTCATGCTCAACACAGTCAATTACTAGCACATCGCCATTTGCTAGACCCAAGCCGTAAATAAGCATTTCCTGACCATTGAGGTTGTTGGTCAGCTGGATATAATCGCCTGCGCCGGTAATGGTCGTAAGCGTGAATGTGAATACTGGCAACTGATATGGTGCAGAGCCACCGATTGTAGGCGTGATTGTCTTTGTTGCGCTGGTATATGCGGTTTCGCTAAGGATATTGGTTGCAGTCGTATCAATACCGAATGGCTTACATAATAGCTCGATGCTGAATGTAGCAAATAACGCCTTATCTTGGCGCTCCACGCCGACAGCGTTTGCTTTCATCACGACATAGCGCCGTGTGCCACTGCCATAGGTTATATCGAGGTTTTTGTAGCGTTGCGAGAAAATAGCTTTAAAGGCATCAATGCGATCATCCAAATCAGCTTGAGTAGAGCCATGAATAGTACCGCCCAAAACGATTGTGCGGCTTGGGTATTCCTCATTAGGCACATCACTATCATTGGCATTTGCGACAATGTAGAGTTCGGCAACACTGCTTGGAATGTCAGTATGTTTGATGACATTGGTGTTAATACCCACCCTAGTAGATCGGTTGAATGTCTGTAAGCTGTTGCTGTTATACGATAATGCACCGTTCATTTTTATTGCGCTCCCTGTACAGGTGTCATACCCATGCCCACATTTATTGTATCCTGCCCAAGCTGTTTAAAGAATTCCCTAACGGCACTTGCATCGCCAAGAGCCACAGTTTGGATGCTTACGGTCTGTGTGGTGGTGTTTCCTGCTGGCGAGCCAGCGCCAACGCCTGCACCAGCGCCAAATGCTACTGATGGGCTGATTAGCGGATTGACAACAGCATTCAAAGCATCATTGGTCATATTGTTCATAGACTTGGTTACTAGCCCAGCGCTGTCATCAAGCCCCTGAGCCAGACCTTTGTTTAAGTTTTCGCCAATCCCTGCGAATACCGTTGATGGCGAATGAATGCCGAAAAAGCCTTTGATGCCATCTAGGATTTGCTTACCAAAGCCCTTAATTTTATCCATTACCCAGCCAGCGAGGTTGCTAATGCCGTTCCACAAGCCTTTGATCATATCGCCACCGATACGCATTAGGTTGCTTGGCGAAAGCACATCAGCGAATACGTTAAAGATTTTCCATACCGCACTAGCCAGACTACCAAGAATTTGCGGTATTGCTTTGATAAGCGCCATGAATAGCTGGATGCTCGCATTTATCATCATATTGATGAATTGGGTGCTTGTGAGAGTTTTAACGATATTCTCAATTATGACCGGTAAAGCATTTACTAGCGCCACGATGATAGTAGGCAATGCTTGGATGATTGCTAGGAATAGCTGAATTGCGCCCATAATCATAGCCGTCAGCGCCTCTGGGTTGGTCAAGCCGTCTACCAGTGCGGTAATGACCTGTGGGATAGCCTGAGCGATGATCTGAATGATTTGCGGTAATGCCTGCACGAGCGCCAAGAATAGCTGAATGAATGCGTTTATAAACATTGGCAAGGCTGATAGCAATGATTGTATAACACTAGGCAATGCCGCAATTAGAGCCTGAATTAAGCCCTGCACTGCACTAATTAGCGCTGGAATGAGTACAGGTAGTGCTTTTGCCAATGCTGGCACTAGAGCGCTTAAAACAGCACTAAGACCGCTAACGATTTTCGGCAGGATTTCTACAATCTTTGGTACTGCAATCTCAATGGTATTGACCAAGCTATCAATAAAGTCGCCAATATCGCCACCACCCGACATAAAGTTATCGAATGCTTTTTTGGTCGTATTGATCGAGCCAGAGAGTGTGTCATTTTCCTTGGCATAGTTACCGGCATACTTAGCCGTTTTTTCCATAAACATTTGCTGGGCAAGCCCAACCTTTTCTTGTATGGACATTTCGGCAGTGCTTTTGTTGATGCCCTTGGATAGCGCATATGCGCCAATGGCGGTATCGTTCATCGCCACACCAAGGTTATCCATCATGGTAAAGTTGCCTTTTGCCATGCCGGTTACAGCCTCAAGTGCATCAGTCGTGCTAATGCCCATAATCGAGGCGATGTCTGAGGCACGTTGCATACTCTCGCCGGACATTTTCATTGATGCTTGCACATCAAAGCCAGCGCCTTGGAATAGCGACCCCATTTTGTTTGCACCCTGCAAGAATTCGTTTTGAGATAAACCAGCATTCTTGAAAGCTGACTTTGCTTGCTCTTGGATGGTAGTAGCGAATTCGCCAAACACAGCCTCACTACCGCCAAGCTGTTGCTCTAATTCAGCACCCTGCTTGAGCATGTTGGTGGTAAGCGCTGCAATGCCAGCTGCGCCAGCCGCCATGCCAGCTGCGATGGCAACGCCACCAGCCTTTGCGAAACCACCCAGCTTGCCAATGGCATTTTGGAATGGACCGCTATTTTTTTCTACCTCATCGCCTAGTGCGGCAGTAGCTGGACCAGCTGCGCCTTTAAAACCAGCGGCAATTTTGCCCTGTATGCCCGTCATGTTGGGCGCTACTCTAACGTATGCTGTTCCGATGTCTGCCATTTGGTTGGGTCTTTACCTTTTATTAAGCCAGTTTTACCGCAACCGTTGGCGTGCTTTGATATTGTAAATTATAACATAAGCTGTTATGAGCGCCCAGCATCTTTAGCTTTCGCTAAGACCTGATGACCTATATAGTTCTGATGTGCGTTTTTGCCCACAGCTCGAATGGTGGCGATGGCACGAATACCACGCTTAATTGTGCCGGGTGCGCTCGTCATTGAAATCTCAGGTGGGTCGCTCGACATACTTTGCGCCATGCTTTGCGCTCTCGTCATTATGGCTTGTCCACGCTCTTTGATCGTTGCCATTGCCATGTTTGCGAGTATGTCCTGACCGCCAGCTGGGTCTAACGAAAACGATACATCTTTACTCATACACTTAGTATAGCTCATGCGTAATGATTAGGCTTATGTTAGCACTACCCCACCCTCTTGCATTTTAGGGGGGTCTATGTTCTAACAGGGGTGGACACGCTCGGATAAGCGGGGTAGGGGAGTGGTAATTTAACAGAGGTCGCACCCCTGTTATTTTTCTTGGACAGATTTACAACAATAAAATAAAGCGCCATTTAGGTCAATAGCGCCTTATTTTGGGGTGTACAAATTATTTATATGCCTCGTGGTAGAGCCAGCCAGCTCTTAACATCATCCACTGTTTGGACCGGCACATCCTCATTCATTCGACTTGGTGGCGTTGGTAGTTTCATAAACTCAGGTACAAACGGTTTTGGCTTATTAGCCTTGTGTCTAGCTCGCTCGCCTTTCTTGCTTGGCGTGCCATTCTGCCATAGTAGTAGCTCAAGCAGATGATTAGTTTTGTTGGCAAATACCTCATCCCATCCCCACTGGTTTGATGGCGCATAGGCACAAAATACACGACATTGGCGAGGCAACTGAAACAGCAATCTGGCCGCACGTTCCCTGCCAGCTGGGTCAGACAGTGTAGCTATATCGAGATTGTAGTATTGCTGAAAGTCTGCCTCTAGCTCATCAAAATACTGCTGGCGTATTCTGGCTAGAGCTAACCTTTTGGGTTGAAATCTTTTATTAAGACTTGGTAAAGCTCGCCCAATTTATTCAGGCGCATTCGTGGTTTGTACGTTGGCTCTGCTGGCTTGCCTGCCTTTTCCAACTCGGCTGCATGTTCCTCGGCATCCTTTTGGGCAAAGTAGTCTTTCATTTTATTGAATTCAGGTTTGCCAACTAGGTAATACATCAATGGCACAATAGCCGTTAGCTGGTTTTCGTTTTCGATTTTGTTGATCAGCGCAAAGGCATCAACGTCATCAAGCAGGTCAGTGTCTACCTTAAACTTATAGCCCTCAAATTCAAGCTCTTGCGTTGTTGATGTCTCAACTGGTTTTTCTGTATCCGCCATAAAAATACTCCAATCCTATTTAGTTATCGTAAGCATAATTATAGCATAACAAAAACGCCCCATTGCTGGGGCGCTCTTGCCGTCTACCAAGCTGATTAGCTTGAGAGTGCAGTAGCAATGTACTCTTTGTGAGTATCGCCATTTGCATCTGGGTAGGCAACAAATACCGCTGGGTATGTTACTGCCTCGCCATCAACGTATGTGATTTCGCCAGAGCGATCAGTGATTTGAGCTAATGGCACTACGATACGGCGGATGCGACCACCATTCATAACCATTTCAAATACTACACTAACGGTAGGTAGTACATCACTGCTTTGGGTAACGGTAATGCTACCATTGCCCTCAACCACAACATTGTCATCCCCATAGTACGTTTTCAAAGCATCAGCGTTGGTTTCGAGCAGGTTCACAGTAAACATTTCTTTGAATGTGGTTTGACCTGATAATACCAAGTCGCCACCCCAAGCGTTTACATCCTGTACATCGGTTTCAACACCATTGACTAAACCATCCTCGCTAATATAGCCAAGGTTCTTGAATGCTGCATTCAAGGTAGCCCAAGCAGTAGTAGGCAAGGCAGTGCCATAAGGTGCAACATACACTGCGCCTGTGGCTTTTGGTTTACCAAATGATACTTTAGTTGCGTCATTTGCCATGATGATATTTCCTGTTGAGAATATTGGCGCAACAGACCGCTAGGGTAGCTCCGCTTATGTTTTTAGTATAGCACTAAATTATTGGACTTCAACATCTCGGCAAAATGCTTTGATACCAAGCAGGTTTACGGTGCATTGCTCGACATATCGAGGGGCTGGCTCGCTTGAGGTATGTGGGTTAATCGTGGTGTTGTTAGTTGTATTATTAGTGGTTGTCTGAGGCTGTACTATTACTGGCTGTGTTTCTGGGCTTGATTGGACCGCTGGCGTTTGCTGGGTGGTTTCAGTCTCTTTGGGAATGTCTACGATGAAATTACAATCTTTGCGGCCTGATGCCTCGCATTCAAGCTGTTGGCGGCGCTCCTTGGTAACGATAGCGAAATTCTGGGTGTAATACTGGTATTCGAGCCGTCTGATGCCGAAAGGCGTTTGTATCTCGTACACATTAGTAAACTGCAACACGCAATTCAAGCCGACCGGTATATCATCTGGCAGGTTGCCGACAACTACGCTCGCACCCTCTAGGTGGCGTGGGCGGCCTTGGGTACTAAAGAAATTGCCATCAGCTGCGCCAGCTGGCGGTTTGATGATGCCCTTGTAATCCTTACAAAATACCTCACGCAATACTCGCACCTCGCCGGTGTAATATGTGTCGCCAAAGAATATACCGCTAATATCCTCGCCGGGGTAGTAGCTTACCTGATCAGTCGCAACTGGCACTTTGATGTTGGCGGTGTTGATTGGGCGCACATATAGCCAGATAAGCACCAGCAACGCTATGCCAGCGCCTACCAGCGCCAATACGGTCAGCCAGTCGAATACCCTGCCTAGAGTGATATTTCGGCTCTTAAACCATCCAGCAATAGCGGCATAACTAGCGCCCACCCGATCTTTGCCCCTATTTAGTAATGATTTTAAGCTCTGCATTTCTCTGGCTCGCCCTTTCTAAAGCATCTAAATGTGGTTTGAGGTTTTTGTGGAAACGGCGGCGCAAATATATGCGTGCGCCACTGCTCAACAATATTATAACAATAAGCAGTAAAGCTGTTGCCATACTAATTACCTCGCTCATTGTCTAGCCTCTTTTCCATGCGCTCTGCAACCTGCAACATTCTGGTATCTACCTCTGTGCTTTTATTTATTGCATCCACCGCTTTCTGGGCAATATCTTTAACGTATTTATTATACTCCTTGCTTATGGCTGCGTTCTGGTAAATAAAATACACTAACAGCGCTACTGGCAGTCCAAAGTCTTTGATTAGGGGCGCTACATCCATAGCGTTACCTATGAGCTGTATTCGCTATAAATATCAGTCTGGGATGTGCTGAAACCATACATCTGTTGCTTGCCAGCCAAGCCGATAAGCGACAGCTCTGATTTCTTAAACCACAAATCCCCTGTTGGATTGGTGTACTTAAAGTTTTCGCTGTACGGACCAGCGGTTTGCCCATATGTTTCTACTGGCTGGCTGTCCAATGGTGCTTGCAAAGCTCGCTTTGCGGCCTCCATGACAACGCCCTGCACGTTTAAGAAATAGACCTCATCGGCATTTACTTCGGCATCAAGATCAGTACCGACATCTTTAGCAATTTGCCTAAGCCGGTTACTTGCCATCTTGAGGATGTAATCAGCTCGTGTGCCATCAGTTGGCGCTTGCCAATATAGAGTTAAATCATCCTTATTCGCATAGGTGTTAGGTGCTGTTACTGGTGTGGTTACGCCTGCCATTACTGACCCCCTCCATTCCCGCCAAATACGGTGTTACCAGTGCTTGCTGCACGCCTCGCCGCCAAATCCTCAGCCTCACGCACACCAATGCCCATCATTCGATAGCCAGCAACAGTGCCAATAAGCTCTGGGAATACTTGAGACAGCTTAAACATGGCATCGCCAGTAGCGCCAACATCAACTTGGAATATAGGTTTAAAGGCTGGCTCGATCTCACGCAACTTATCAGGTATCTGATTATTGTCATCGAGCGCTAGGCGTAATGTAATACAAACCTCTTTGAATTCCTGCCCCATTTCGGTCTGGCTGTTTTGAGCCTCAAGTAGCAGGTCATCTGACATAGCAACAAGGCTCTCGGCGCTTGATGGGTTGCTGGTTTCATAGCCAAGGTTACGCAACGTCAGGGCAGTCTCGGCACAGAAATCACGAGCCTTATCTTTTTTGGATGTCTCGAATTGGTCAATGCTCATTTGTGCGAGCTGACCAACATCAGGCTTATCGCCATCCTCATCCTTAGTGATTGCCCATACTTTACCAATAGCGCTGTCGAGCGATTTATCTTTTTTAGCACCCTCAGCCAAGCCAGTAATGTAGCGCTGGGGCAGGGCATAAAACTCCTCTGCGATTTCCTCACGCCGCTTGAGCCTACCAACCTCGTTAATGATACGGCGTGCAGTGTTTGAAAGGCGTGATTTTCCAAGTGGGCGGTCAGCGCTGGCACGGTGGGTAACAGGGTGTAGTAGCGTGCGACCTGTTGGGTTGGGTACAATCTCGACTAGCTCACGGTCAATGAATGTAGCGGTATAAACAGGGGTAAATACAACATAGTCAGCTGGTGCGAAACGAATGCCACGCTTTTTAGGCTTTGGCTCTGCCCATCGAGTTACGCCTAGCCCACAACTAAGCAAGCCAGTGGTTTGGTCAATCTCGCCGGTAGCCTCTTGCGCCGTGAATGGTACTAGGATTTTGCGGTCAGTTTCCTCATCATCAGCAACGGCAATAAAGGCACAGCCAGCAATAAAGGCATCGTGTTTTACATTCGCCATGATGCGGTAGCCGTTAATGCTTTCGAGATATGAGTTAATACCAAAAGTATCTTTAGCAAAGCCATCAAACACAACTCGATCAGAGAGAGTGTTTACAGCACGACTAGCCCAGCCAATGCCGGGCGTAAGGTTTCGCATTCGGATAGGTGTACCGATACCGAAATCAGGGATGTCATTGTCTGCATTGTAGTAGTCGTATTTGTGCTTTACATTCACTTCACGACTAGCCAACTTAGCAACTAGCTTATTTGCTAGTGCGATGGCAGATGTTTCTATTGGGCTTGCTGACTGTGGGTTCATCTCTGTCCTTTTAAGCCAGTTTTACCGCAACCGTCAGCGTGCTTGTTATTGGTTATTATTATACCAGATATTGTAATTGTAACATAAGAGCTTTACTTGCGTTGCCTGCGATCACGTTTTGCTGATGCTACCTCATATTCTGCACCAAAAAAGCCGTCTGGTAAATCCTCAATGCGAATGAATGCGCCGGGCTTTCGTGGGCGGTAGGCCGCCTCGACTTTCATAAGTGGCACGCTTTCCCATTTATCATCTCTCAGCACCAATGCCTCACAAAGCATGTCTAAAATGCTGGTTAATCTATTGTCTACGTCAGCTTTTCCTAATGTCGCAAAATATATGATTACCTCAATTTGCACTGGCTTTAGAAATCGGTGGCGTGTTTGGCGGCGCACCTGCCCAAGCACATCATCTTGCCAATCACTAAACGCTTTGCTGGGGAATGATTGCCCATCCCTTGTATTGATGCGCTGATTTTTCTTGCTCGGTACATTGCCCTCAAGTACCAGCTCGATCATTATTGTGTCATTCGCTTTATGATTTTGGGGTCTAGCACGGCGATGCCAGCAAGTGGGTCTACCGTTGGCTTTACCTCAACTGCCTTATAGCCAAGCGATAGCACATAAGCAGGCAAGTAGTCATTGGGGTCTAGGCTGTTGCCGGTACGCACTGCCCAGCGCTGTGCATCCAGCTGTAATTTATCAAGCTGGTTATCGGTGCTGATTAGTAGGATGTCTTTGGCTTTGATTGGCATACTGAGTTGCGCAACATCGCCAAACTGCGCTGCGGTGGTCTGATCTCGTGCGACATAGAGAGCATTGCCAAACATTGGACCGCCAGCGCCTTGGTTATTGCCAGTGCCACGATATACGACTTGCGAGCCTCGACTATCAACAGCACCAGTGGTTGGTGCTGTGCGTGGTGCATTACCGCCCTTATAATTACTGAGCAAACCATTACGAGACATATAGCCTTTGGTAATGATGCGACCATTACAGCCACCATGCCGATGAAATATCTCAGAGCTTGGGTCAGTAAATGTACCAGTCTTTGATTGACACCACTTACAGGCATCACTGCTTTCAGTGCGTGTTACAGTTGGGCGTTTGCCAGACTGCCGTGCATTTGTTACGGCATCTTTTTGCGCTTTACTGGCGCTCCACATTAGAAAATTAGCTATATATTCATCCATCACACTATTCCTGTCGAAACACTATCACTTGCCACTTTAGCCATGCCATAGTACCTATCGTCAATACCCTCGCCTTTAGTATGCGCTATTTCCATATCAAAGGCATTCATTTCATAGGTCTTTTCGTAGATGGCAGTGGCGACCTCTCTAAGCAACACCTCTTGATTGCGCTGGCGTGTATCTGGGGCAATTTCTGGGTTATTGAGCAACTTTATTGCATTCAGCACTTTTGGCTTTAGTTCTGCCGCTTTTTTGGCATAGTCTAACGGCTCTGAGCCTGATGGGAAATCCCAAGCATCAATATCTTTTTTGATTTCATCCAGCAATGCGGTTACGCCCACAATACGCTTTTTAGAGTAGGCAGTACCACGCTCTGGCTCTTTGGTCTTAATAAGCACATCAATGAATTGTGAGGCTTGCAGATCAGTGAGGGCATTAGTAACGGCTGCGATTGTTTCAGCCTGCGCTATGGTTTCGGCTTGGTCGCCAACAATGCCACTGGCAACCAAAAGCTCTTTGACCTCTTTAAATTCTTTGGTCTTTTTAACAGCCAGATCAGCAATATATTTACTTTGTGTCTCGCTCGCCATTTACCGCCTCCAATTCTACCTCTGTTTCGATTTCTGTTAAATCAACAATGGCAGTACCCTTATGGACTTTGCCATCCTTGCCAGTTACGGTTGCATCCAACTCAAACCTAAACACCTTTTCGCCAGCCGCATTTTTAGCCATTCGAGCGCCTGCCCAATCCTCATTGAGATTTTTACCATCCTTACGGCTCATAACTTTGATGTCGCCAGTAAAGCGGTTTATGAATGGGAATAGCTTGGCTTTAGTCATATGTATATTTTACCACTAAATAGAGAAAAGACCGCCGTAAAGCGGTCTATCTCTAGCGTAAGGCTAGGCTCGATTAAGAGCTTGCGCCGTTGGTGCTGATGATCGAGAATGCCTGACCATCAAAGATTGCGAAACCGAATACGCTTTCGGCACGAATGGCAAGTTCGTTAGTTCGCTTTAGGTCGCCCAAGCCGTCTGGGTCGCCGTACTCGATAAGTTCGAGTGGTACTTCACGAGCAACACCCCACTTAAAGGCACGGTAGTCGCCCATGATTGCCTGAATGCTGACCTCAGATGCCTCAAGCTCTTGGCGACCTGACACAGTGTCAGATGCTGCGGCTTGCAGACCTTGGAAACTATCAAAGTTAAATCCAAGACCAAGCTCTGGGTACAGTGGGCGGTTCTGGCTGTCTTTCTTACGAGCCAGCTGACCAGCAAACACAGGGTCGAGTGCGATACCAGTAGCAGTGTAGCCATAACCCTGCAACTGACTTGCGGCAGTTTCAAGATCGGTTTGCACGTTGCCGGTAGCAACTACACGAGACACGCCGTTGCCAGCCTTGTCAAAGTAGTTGGAAACGCTAGTAGCGATTTCGCCGGTCTTAGGGTTGATACCGTGAATGGCAACAAGGTCAAGCGCACGGCTCAAAGCTGTTGCGATGTTGGCTACCAAGCCATCAATGATGCCTGTCTGGTAGTCCTCATCTTCCCACTGCACTTCATTGCTAAAGCGGTAGGTAAGCTGTACCTTGTAAGTTTTAACGGTTGCTTTGCTCGGTGTGCCATCGCTAGATGACTTGCTGGCACTTTCGCCAACCAGTTCCGCCTTTGGCGTACCAGTAAACGTAAAGTGGTCAGTTGAGCCAACCTTAATATCAGGTGCTTGTGGTGCTAGTGCAGCAAGTACACCACCACGAATGTTTTTGCTCCAGCTCTCGCCAGTGTGATTGGCAAGGTTCAGAGCGCTAGTGCGGAGGGGATTACCCATAACGATTTTCTCCTTTAGAGATTAGTTTAAATCGTCAGATTATTCTTTTGACTTGAATAGACTTTTAGCGATGCTCTTGCTGTCGCCTGTTTTTTCGTCAGGCTTGCCATCTTTCTTGATGACAACTTTGCCGCCCCCTGCGCCCTTAGCCAGCTTTTCAGCTCGCTCACGCATTTCATCGGCAGTTTCGCCTGTAACAAACTCATGCAGCTCATCTTTTAGACCGAATTCGTGAATAATTTTGACCTTTTCCGTGTCGAGCTTGGCAGAGCCAAGGTCTTTGGTAAGGCTCTCAATGCTAGTATCTTTAGCCTTGAGCTTATCCTCGTATTCTTTAGCGATGGTATCAACCTTGCCAGCCTTTTCCTTGAGATCGTCATAATCAGCAAACTGCTTTTTCTGGCGCTCTAGGCGGCTTTCAACAACTTTATCAACCTCATCCTGTGGTAAAAGTTTATCCTCTACCGCAACATAATTATCGCCGTCTTTTTTAAAGTATTCAGTCATCCCCTCTTTCCTTTCCGCTGAGTAAGCGTTTTTTCTGACTTAATCCCACTATACCATAACCGTAATTATTGCAACAACTATTTTGAATAACTATTTTATACTCTCGACATAAAGACATCGCAATAAACTTGGTAGCGCTGGTATTGCCCAATGAGGTCATTGAGGTTTACAACAGAGTTAATGCTTGCATGAGTAATGTTTTGGCTATACGCCTCAAGCTCAACAATTCGATCAGCGATTGTGTTTGCCAAGGTGCTGGCATCAAGCCTGCTATTTTTGTCATAGACTTCAATTAGTATTTCGGCTTTGTCGAGTACCATAGCCTCACGAGGGCCGCCAGTTCTATCAACCGTTATGAATTGGTTAGGGCGTGGGTCAGGAATATCGCCGCTGACCGGCACGGTAGTAATACTATCGAGCCAAGCAATTACAACTGTTTCAACATTATTATCCATTTACACATTCCGCCCTTATGTACCTATTCCATCGTGTAGGCGTATTGCCATCCATAAAGACAACGCTATCACTGTCTAGGTGGAATGTCTTACCGCCATACTCAAAATCGCTATCGCTAACGTCAGTGGCATCAGCCTTGGGGAAATGCACACGCACCTGATCACGGCTTTGCTCCATCGCCTGTTGCTCACGAGCTGTTGCAGGTTCTGAGATTGGTGCAACTAAGCAATCAGCAATCGTGATTTGCTGGGTAGTGTGGGTGTCATTGCCCATAGCATCTTTGCCATTTGCCACCTGCTTAGTAAATATCAGTTCCATGCCTACCATAAACATTATTTTAGCACCTTTTCAATCCCCACAGAATATGCTTGTCAGAATTACCCCCGAAAATTTCACATTTACACGGCGGAGTGTCAAATTTCAAAGAGAGAGGCGACCTCCCCCCCCCTGTTAGCTTTATTTTTTAGCTTAATTATTCCCTTGCTGTTTTGAACACTATTTTTACTCTTTTTTGCCAACTTCGCTGGCTGGCGCTGGCAACTGGTGTGAGTTATAATCATAAATAATATCAAAAGAATTGGAGTATAAATGATAGACCTAAGCATCCTAGTGTGCAGCGTACACACTCGATACAATACCTTTCTGCCTAACATACAAGCACAGTTGTATGACCAATTAAATGCTCTCTCTGAGGCTGACCAAGACCTTGTAGAGATCATAGTGCTTACTGATAACAAACAAATGATGCTAGGTCATAAGCGTAATGTCATGGTTGAGATGGCACAGGGCAAGTATATTGCCTTTGTTGATGATGATGACCGCATTGCACCTGATTACATTGCTACGTTGCTCAAAGCTACTGAAAAAGACACTGATAGCATCGTTTTTGATGCTGAGGTGTCATTAAACGGCGAGCCAGCCAAGATTTGCCACTATTCCAAGGATTTTGGCACTGATTACAATAAATCTAACGCCTATTACCGCATTCCTAATCATATTTGCTGCATAAAGCGTGAGGTATCACTCAAATCATCATTCCCTAACCTGCTTTATGGCGAGGATGCTGGCTATGGCAAGCTATTACTGCCTCACTTAAAGACTGAATACAAAATAGATCGAGTGTTGTACTACTACGATTACAATGCTGAGACTACCGAAACCCAAGCATGGCGCTACAATCGGACCGTGCCACGCAAAGGCAAAGCACTGGTTGATGTTGTCATGCTATCCAAGGCGAATACATTTATTGATAGCCTTATGACCCAGAAAGCCATAGATAGTTGCCTTAGCGGTGCTAATGGCTTGCCGGTACGCATTACAGTGATTGAGGGTGGCATTGGCGACTACCAAGGCGCTGAGACTATATACACTAGAGAGCCATTTAACTACAACGCCTTTGCTAACAATGGGGCAAAGCAGGGCAGTGCCGAATGGATAATGATAGCCAATAGCGACCTAGTGTTTCACGATGGCTGGCTACACCAGCTTATTGCGGCTGGCTGCGATGTGGTAAGCCCACACGAGCCGAATGACCCAAGGCAGGCTGACATAGTAGAGAATACCCAAGGTTATAGGTGTGGCACTCACTTTAGCGGCTGGTGCTTTATGATTAAGCGCTCACTATGGGAAAAGATTGGTGGCTTTGATACTGATGTTGATTTCTGGTGCAGTGATGACGTTGTTATAGAGCAAGTCAAAGCAGTGGGCGTAAAGCCTATGGTGGTAAAGGATAGCATTGTTGAGCATCTTGGTAGTGCCACTATGAAACAGCAATCTGATGACTGGCAAGACAACGCCAAATGGCGCAACGTCTATATATTCAATACGAAATACGGCAAAAATAAATTTGCTGATCATACCGGCTACAATGTGTGGCTCTCTAACAATAAGGATAATCTGCCAGCTGTGCAGGCATTGGAGGCTTAAAATGGGCGTGCTTAATGATATAGGGCTTAAATACGGCACTGACAAAGCGACATTTCACAAATACCTAGACTTTTACCAAAAGCATCTGCCAAAGCGCTCATTTAAAGGCAGGCTGCTCGAAATAGGTGTTATGGATGGCAACAGCATACGAATGTGGCGAGAGTATTACCCTAATGCTGAAATAGTGGGCATTGATACTGGTTTGCAGTGGGATTTGCGTATTGAGGGCGCTACATTGCTTGAGCTTGATGGTACTAAGCCAGAGCATACCACTCAATTAGGCTCATTCGACATAATCATTGATGATGGTAGCCATATGACTGCCGATCAGCAAAAGAGCTTTAAGCACCTGTTTAAACACCAGCTCAATAAGGGCGGTTTGTATATAGTCGAGGATTTGCACACCTCTTACCGACCAGAATATGTGAATACTAAGGTTGATAGCATCGAATTCTTGAATAAGCTGAAATACAACAAATCATGGCTTAGGCGAGGCAAGAAAAGCGTAACGTGCATTGTAGAGGGGGCATTATGATACTGATTGCTGGCGGCGAGGGTTTTATCGGCAAGAATTTGCAAAGCCTACTAAATAGCCACGATATTCCATTTGACGTTGTTGATCTAAAGACCGGCACAGATATTTGCGATGTTGATGCCTCGAAATATGACGTTATTGTGCTACTGGCCGCAAATCTGGGCCATGATATGAAAATGTTTCAGGATAACCAGCGCATCTGCAAATGGGCCATGAGGCAAACTGCACACATTATTTATACAAGCAGTGCGGCAGTATATGGCGATAGCGAGACACCGCATATTGAGAGCGAGCGCCCAACAGCGCCAACTTTGTACGGCAGATCGAAACTATTAGGCGAGCAGTTGATTAGGACCGGCTCAAAGCACTACACCATTTTGCGACTTGCCAATGTTTACGGCAAAGGCGATGGTAACGGCGCAATAGACATCTTTAAGCGTGGCGGCAACAAGATATATGGCGATGGCTCGGATATTCGTGATTATGTGCCGGTGCGAGTTGTCTGTAATGCCATAAAAGCTATTGCGCTCAATCCTGATGAGTATAATGGCGACACTTTTAACATATCGCTCAATCAGCCAATGACCACTACCCAAGCATTCAACCAGTTTGGCACTACACAACCAGAATACCTGCCAGCCAGAGGCTTTGACGTTAAATGTTCAAAGCTCGACAACTCTAAAGCGCTCGTATTGGGGCTGATAGATGAAAATTAGCGTTACTGTCATGGCAGTGCCATCGAGAGAGCCACAGGCCGAATATTTACGGACCATATTGAGCTATATGCCTTTTAGCGATGTTTCAGTTACTTATGATCAAAACTACAAAGGCACACATGATAGCGAATGGGAAAATGGCAAGAATAGCCTGCTGGCCGGTATAGGCAAAGGGGATTATCATGTTGTGGTGCAAGATGATGCCCTGCTTACGCCGCATTTCTATGAAAACATTGAGGGCGCTATCAAGAATTGCCCCGGCGGTAAGGCGCTCATATCGCTCTACACCGGCAAAGCCCGGCCATTTCCTAAACGAATACAAGCGGCAGTAGACAAAGCCTATTTTGCCACTTGGCTGCGCCACTACTTACTAATCTGGGGTGTTGGCATCATCATACCTACCGATCATATAGAGCCGTTGCTTGAATTTGTTGAGGATTACACTGAGCCTTATGACACTCGCATTGGAATGTTTTACCAGCGCAATATGTTGCCTGTCTACTACACCATGCCTTGCTTGGTGGACCATGATGATGAATTAGGCACTGTGATACCGGGTCATGGCACATTGCCGGGCGCTAGGGTTGCCCACAAGCTGGCTGACGGCCTTATCCAGTGGAATAATCAAGTAATAGACATCTGACACACAAAAGCGCCCATTACAGGCGCTTTCATGCTTTAAACCACACCTCACTGTGGTTTGCCATGCGACCAGCTCTCTCAGGGCTGATTTGGTGTTATTGGCTTTCGTGCCGCATGACATGGGCATCCAATGTTACCCTCGCTGCATCACGGAAATACCGGCCAATGCTCGACTGCATGGGCCAATACTCGGTTTTGATCTCTGGCTTGCCTAATTCGCTGTAATCATATTCAGCGGCGTGCATCATTATGTGGTGCATTCTTATTGCAGATATGACAACAGCCATTTGCTCTGGTGTAGGCATAGGCACTTTGTAAAAGCGGCATTCATCCTCAACGGTCTGGGTAATCCACTCGACTAGAGTTTTGCCGTCTGGCATCTTGGGGTTTTTATGGCCGGTGTAGCTCATTTCTTGGGTAACTCCGATATGCTAAATGTTTCAGTGCTTATGATCACAGCATCATCAATGCCATGCTCTTTAAACCACTCTTGTAATCGCTTAGTTTCTGCCTCGGTAATATCTGGGGCGTGTACTATATAGCCTCGCTCTGGGTTTAGCTGGAATGCGGTGGCTTTTTGAATAATGATCTTAGGCGCTGCCATTTTCATCCTTTACAATTTTGATGGTTATTTTCTCATCCTGCACGTTGCGTACCATTTCAGCGCCCACCGGCGGATTGTCTAATTCATCAAAGGTAAACTCGACTTTGCCGCCTAGCCGGTCAGTCATTATGGCGATCATGTTATAGAGCGCCTGTATTTCGTCATTTCTATTGCCCATACCAAACCTTACTGGCGAATACTCGCCTACCAAATACATAGATTGCTTTGGCGTTATCGCTTTTGAATACAAACAATGGGTAGTGCTTTACGCTCTTGGCTATTTCATCAGCGGTGGCAAGCATCCTCACTCGGTTATCTCTCATACATCAAATCCTATACTAGACTGGCGGTTGTCAGCTGGCGCTGGGTTTCGTGGAAACACACCGACAGGCTTACCGGCATCATCAAAGTATTCAAAGGTAGTTTGAATGTATGGGTCGCCGTGCAACAGGTCTTTTAGGTAAACACGCTCATCGGCTCTGCTCTGGGTATGATCGTCTTTTACCAATACATAGCGTGGTAAATCAATCTCGCCTCTCAGGAATGCCCAGCCGTTGCGAGTAATGAGCCAGTGCTTGCCGACCTTTTTACCGTTTACTTTTACATGGGCTATCAAGCCGTGATAGCGTAAGTGCTGAAAGTTTGAATACAATTTGTACTCAATATCATCAGTGAAATCCCTAGTCATAAAGTCATTGGTCATTGTGGTCATAACATGCTGTGCGGCACGCTTGAGCATAGACACTTTGGCTTTATTCAACATCTCTTTGCGTTGCAACCTGATACGCTGACCGCAATGCTCACAATGCGTTTTAGTTGGCTCTACTGCTGGTGGTTCAATTTGTGGCATATAAAAACTCCAATCCTATTTGCCTTATTTTAATCACACTCTCTCTTGCCATTACTCATAATGCGGTGCTGGCAGTTGTATCCACCATTGGTTTTATTGCACTCATCGCCGTCTAGCCAGCTTTGAATGCCTTGCCGAATATTCAGCCACCACAATGCTATTTTGAGCCTCATAATTTCCCCTCTGACATAATCAGCGGTATCTGCTTTGCCCATGAATTATCATAGGCACTAATACCACTAGAATTGATAATAAAGCCATCCTGCTTTTCTGCTTTGTCGTATTTAATCATTTCATTGAGCCTTGGTATCCATTCAGGGATTAGCTCTAGCAGGCGAATGCAACGCCCTCGATCATCACTATCGCTTGGTGGCATCTGGTGGCTTTCAATGGGGTTTGCCGTCATGTGTCCTGCGATGGTACGGCTTGAGTTTCCAGTATCGCCAGAAAGCGCCCAATACAATGCTCGCTGCTCTACTGGCTTGCCATGACAGATGGTAGGCTTTTCGCATGATGGGCAACAGCCAATACCGTCAATCATCTTTACACTGAGCATTAGGTTATCGGCGTAACTTCGATCACAAATTTTACTCATCTTTGGCCTCTTTGAGCTTGATGCTTACAGCCAGATCGCCTAACACCTTGCCCTTGTAGTTAAATCCAGTAAGCGTGGTCTTAAAGCTCTCGGCATTGGTTGGCTGCAATATATACAGAAACGATGTAATACCGATCATGTGGACCGCCTCAGCCGGGTCAAGCGATGCCAGATAATCTGCAAACTTTTCAGCGTGATACTCTACCCTGTCATTTGGTAGCTCTTGCTTTTGATATATCTTACTGGCCCATAACGCCTGCTTAGTGTGCCGATCAATCTTTTTTATGATGCCACGCTTGGCGGCTCGCTTAAACACGCCGCCTAATGGCATATAGTTATCAAGCCCATAGCCTGCGCTTTCTAGGAATACAATGACCATATCGCCAACAATGTATTTATTCTCTCGTGCAAGCGCCTCGATCAGCTTATCAGCTGCATCTCGCCATGCTTGGGATTTGCCGTCAATCATGTGCGCCCTCCTTATGAGCTTTGGTTAATGCGTTGCGTAATTTCTTGCGAGCCAGTACGTCTATTTTCTTGCGGCGCTCGGCATCTGGGTCAATGACCACCTGCACAAATGCTCTTTCAGTACAGCCAGCCATTGGGCAGGTCATAGTAACGTGCTTTACTTTAGCATCCATTATTGAAACTCCGTAATCAGCAATAGCGAGCGAGTGCCACAAACTGAATGAGGTGTATTATCAATGGTTTGCCCTCTTGGAATACCGGCATTAGACATAGCTACCTTGCAAGTTGAGCAGTATACGCCAGTTGGATACCAGTATTCTTTTTTAGCTGGCGCTGGCTTTGGTGCATCACGATAAACAATGCGCTCTTTTTCAACTATCTTTGGTGGGCGGTTTTTAAGCTGATCAATCTTACCACGCATTTCCTCGATGGTTGCATTGGCAAGCTCTAGCTCGTGCTTATCACGAATATGCCCAAGCACGCCACCCATTCGCTTATAGGATGGATGATCACAAAATGAACATTTGTAGCGCCCTCTGGTTGTAACACGATAGCCAGTCATTACTGGCTACACTTGCTTACTGGTTGCTGTTGCTGGAAAGGTGCATCATGCTCGGCAATAGCCTCTTGCTTTTCGGCAGTGCCTACCAGCGCACAATCGCCAGAGCCACCTTTTACGTTAGCTGGGTCGCATGGGTCAGTATTATCACAGCCGTCTGGTGGGTTGGTGGTGCGAGTAGGATATTGGCACTGGCTGTGGTCAAATGGGGCGCTCTCAGCTGCGTTTGTGGTCTTTGGGGCAGTTCCTACCAACTGAGCTGCTATAAGCCCAATGAGCAAGCCCACAATGATTGCTGGCCCGGCCTCAGCTATGCCGCCGGTCTTAAATTTTGTCATAGCTTGTTATACTCCTTGATCAGCGCTAGAGCGCACAGAGTTACAAAAAATATAATGCCTATGATCTGCCAAAACAGTAACCAACTCACTTTGCGGCCTCCTTTTCGTCATTTAGAGCAATAATAATATCTATGATTTGCTTAGTTTCTTTATCCTTTTTCGCCTCTTGCCATTTGGTCAGCTCATCACGAGCCTCACGGATTGCATAGCGCATTGCGCCAAGGATGTTTAGCCAGCCGTTCATGTATTCAAGCCCACGCTCTGCAAACTTAAAATTAGTATTGGCGTTGTTGCTATCCACCAGCGACACTTTGTTTTTCTCAAAATCAATCTTGACCCTAATGACAGTGCCATCGCTAAATTCGTATTTCTTGACTGATAGCATTTGAGTAGCCATTATGCGTTTCCCTTTCTGAGCTGTCTTAGCGCTGCGTTTACCGCCGCTGGCTCACTCCGTAAAATTACTGATCGATCAGGGCGCTGTTTTGTTAGCTCGGTAATGATACCGGCATCCTCAAGCAGTCTAATCATTACCATTGCCTTGCCTGCACCCATACCCATTTTACGTTGCAGTGTGTACATAGATGGGCGCTTTGATTGGACAATGACCGTTGCGGCGGTTCTAACATCGCTAACACTCAATGGCTTTTTAAACACATCGAGATATAGCTTACTCACGATCTTGCCCCACGATTAAATTTATGTCGCCTAGTGCAGTTGCATGTATGTCATCAATGGCTATAAGGTGGTCGCACTTTGCTTTGTATTCGGCATGGTTGAGCTTGCTATCATAGCGCCAAACATATTTATCGAGGCCCAAGCGCTTGCCCCACATTTCAGCGTACTGCTTGCCGCCGCCGGACCATACAACGATACGGACATTCTTGGCAGTGCTTAGTACCATGAGCGTGTTAATCCAATCTACCCTAGGCACATCGCCGTCATTAACTTTGCCATGTTGCCTTTCGGCTGGACCGTTCTTAACTAACGTGCCATCTACATCAAAGGCATAAATAATCTTAGCCATTTTGCCATCAGCGCTGCGTGGCAGTTCGGTTGGTTTTACAGCATCAACGGCCAGCATATTAGTCCTTTATCTCGATCTGTTTAGGCGTTGCTGGCGCTTGTGGCTTGGTAATAGTATCAACCTTTGGCTCATCGTCATCTAGGAATGCGGTGCTTAGGTCTGGCTCATCAAGTAGAGTATCGAGGTCTTTATCAATTTGCTCCTCGGTAGGCTTTTCTGGCATGAGGCTGTGGGTTGGCTCATCTTTGATACCAACGATTTTGGCGACATCCTTATTGGCCTTGCGGTACACATCGGCGCTGGCTGTCAGTTTCTTATAGTCTTTGTCAGAAAGCCCGATCATGTAATCAAGCACAGAGTTATAATTTACAGGATTTTCAGGCTGCAAAATCGCCGGTAGCTCCTTTTTCGCTGATGGCTCACGCCTCTTTAGAAAGTCAAACATAATCCCTCCAATTCGTTATACGTTCGTACCTCTAGTGTATATAACTACCTAGAGTTTTGCAATAGGATTATGAGGTTTTTCGTTTAGCCCTTATAGCGGCAACAAGCGCCACCTTTGTAGGGTAGCGCCAGTGCTGTATTTTCTCGGCTTTGGCGGTAGCAACTAATTGCTTGCGGCTCATTTGATTTAGTGTATCGGCCATACCACCATTATATGCTAGAAATGTACTTTGCCGTTAGTGTCCAGTGTACCTAGCTGCTTTGCGTTTCTGACTAGCAGTTTTAGTATTACTCTTGCTATGACTTGCATTTGCTGACCCTCCAAGATCATTTTTTGTAGTTTGTGTATCAAGTAGTGGTAACTTTTCCACGAAATGCCCTAGCTTTTGGCATCGGGGGCAAGTTTTTGCCCACATTCTTAATGCTTTTAACTGTATAGAGTTTAGCCCCTCGCTGTCAATAACATAAGCGCATTTTGGTGTAGGGCATTCAAATACTGCATTAGGCATAAGCACGCTCCGGCGCATTCAGATGGTCAATAACGGCTTGGGCAATATCCTCAGTGATGCCGGTATCAAATGACGTTTTAAATAGCCACTGGCCCGGCAAGAAATCAGCATCATCATCCAATATGGCATAGGTTTTAACTTCTGGGTGGCGATCTAACCATTCTTGGACCTCAACGCCTCGATCAACCACGCCTCGCTTTTCGCCACGCTGCAAATCCTTGGTGCAATCTATATAGTCGCAAACTTGCTCTCGCACTGCCTTGCGGCTATCCGGGTACATTCGCCATGTGCTGGATAGCACTACCTTGCAACCAGTCTCTTTGATAATTCGCTTGATTAGTGCGGCGGCTGCCGGGTCTGTATTATTCCATAGGCTGTTACCGGCCATTGCAAAGCGCCGGGAATTGCACACCCCATCAATGTCTAAAAATAGTATCTTGCCTGTTACTTTCAAAGTTTCGGTTTCCCTCTTGCCACCAGTTATAAACGACTACGGTATAAATTATAGCCGCAATGATGATGGCCGCCCACATTATCTTTTTTGTCATTTCGATGCAACTAGGTTGTTTGCGTAATACGCTTTGGGCGCTTGGTTATTTTTGAGCGCTCTGGCTATGTACTTATCGGGCAAATTTTTCCGTTCGACATACTCAAGCAACTCCACAAAGGCCGCCTGACTGTTTTTACTGATATATTTCTGGGCCTGTCGCACCCAATATTTCTGATATTTACCGAAACCAAAGCGCACTAGCTTATCATGCACATAGAGCGACATTTCGTTTGCCACCTCTTTAACGGCATCAACAAAGCGGTATGTGCCATCACGGACCATCTTACACAGCTTGGCGAAATACCGGCTGGCATTCTCTTTGGTCTTGGCTAGAGCGATCATTTTGCCCCACTCATCCGGCTTGCCATCGGCCTCTAGTTTCTTTTGTACTGAGCGATAAAACGGCAAGAAACGCTGATCATCTATCAGCTCTGCTGCATCCCCTAACCTCTGTAACATTGTTTGTTTTCGTTGGTCGTTAAGACTGTAAGACATTAGTACCCTCCAATTCTTTGTGTCTGCACTTCAATATACAGGCCAGTAGGAATTTTCACAAATGCGCTTGTGAATAAGTGGCCTAAAACTGTGGGTAGTCTGTGGAAAACTATGCCTGATTAGAGGTGGTTTCTATATAGTATGTAAAAATGTTTATTTAAACATTTCTATATAGTATGTAAAAAGGCGAGAGTAACAGAGGTAGACTAGCCTGCCTGATGGGTAAGCTGGTACATGAAAGCTCGGCGGTGGTTGATAATCCACTTTATGCGGTAAGCATGAAACTCACGCTTGTTGATCAGCTCGCCGCCAGAATAGACAGGCAAGAATTCGCCGGGTTGAAAACGATAGTAATGATTTTTTATGATGTTTGTTATTCTTTTCATAACACTATCATAATAGCACACAAGGCGCATTTTGTCAATACATGGGCTGGGCTAATGGCTTGTATTCCCCCTTGAGGTCATACATCATCTTGAGCAAATGGTATCTCTTGCCGTTAATAACCACTGTCTCGCCGGTATTTATGAATACGAGCGCCGGTATTCCCCTATTGATCGGTTGTTGCCGTGTACGCCTCATGCTGCACCGTCTGGGGGTGTTGGAAATATAATCAGGTTCTCTAGCGCCTTTATACCAACTGCACGCTCTTGGGCCAGCCTACGCATCCATACACGCTTTTTGAGTTCGGGGTATTCGTCTATGTACACGACATTGGTAGTATCTGGCTCGTTTTCCATGCTAGATTTCTCGCCTTTGCAGATCGTTACAACATATCAAGCACTTGCCTGCCTCACGCTGGCTGTAATGGCCTCGACATTCGTAAATAAACATAAGCCTAGTATAGCAAAAAGCCCCGGCTGCTTACGCATTCTGGGGCTAGTATTTGCCGAATTGGAGTTCTGAGCTTTCGGGCTGTCTTACGACCCTAAGCCTACCATGCACTATACCATTATCTCTTGCCCACTACCACTGGCACTTTTAGCTTTTTTGAAACGAATAGCGCCGTAATATGCAAATGCCACAGCCTCGGTTGGGTCTGACTGTATATCAGGGTTCATGCTGGCATAGCCAAACATACCGTCTTTGCCGATGGACCGCTTTTTAACGGTACGGATTGAGAGGTTGAGCGCTGGCTGATCAAAGTGAGTAAGTAATTTATTCTCTATGGCGTTATGAAATGCGCCGTATGCTGCACCGGCCTCTTTAGCATTCGGGGTTAATATGCGCTTGGACATCTTACGCTCGGTGCGTACCAGTTCCTCAACAAGCAACTGCGTACCGGCTGCGCCATCAATGATGATCTTATTGGCTTTGCGCCAGCGGTTGCCATCCATCATAAACATGACTATCCACTGCGTTCCTGCGCTCATAGGCTTGCGCTCTAGCAATTCAACGTGGATTTTACCGTTAGGCATCCATACGCCGACTGCAAGGCTCACATGGCTACCGTCAGGGGCAAATTTGACTGAGTAAACCAATGAGGGGTTTTCATCCAGTGGCACATCTTTAACGGCTAGTGGCGACCATTGCTCATCACTGATGGCTCGCATGTTTTCAACGCCTGCAATCCAGCCAAGGCGCATTTTGTTGAAACTATCCACTGCCATTTTCTTAGCCTCGTTTTTGACCGCCCTAAGCATTAGGAAATAGCCAAGACTTGGGTTTGCCTCATACCAAGCATCAACATCATTCGGGTCTTTGATGCTTTCAACCGACCACTCTTGCCAACAGGTTTCAGTATCCTTACCATCAAGCACGGTTTTACGGACACGCAAGAATACAGTACCACTAGAGCCACCGCTTGGCGGCGTGCCAACACGAATGGTTTGCTGGTTTTGCGACTTACCTGCTGCGATGGTCGGTAGCAACGCCTCTTGCTGGGCATCGGTTTCCTCCTGATCTTCATCGAGCAATAGCGTGTCATTGGTAGTACCAAGGCCGCCGGTTCGGGTTCGGGTACGGAATACACAGCGCCCACGATTTCTAAGCTCAACATAGTCTAGGCTCTTTGGCTCTTTATCGAATTCGTCAGTAAGCATATCCCTAATTTCCTCCTCGGCATCGTAAAAGAAACGCTGGACACGCCGTTTGATTTCATCAACGGTTTTATCAGAGTGGGCGGTATAAATTAGAGCCTCAGACATGAATATCATGCCACCGATAATGCGAGCAATAAGCAATTCAGATTTACCGTTTTGGCGAGGCACAAGCAAACCACACTCAGGGTTTACCCACACCCATCTGCCATTGACCTTTTCCACTGCCATCCATTTGTATAGCACCATCTTTTGCCAGAGCAGTAGCTTAATACCATACGCCTCTAGCAACCGAATGACTTTATCGGCAAGCCAAATATCGCCATCACGGTAAATGTCTATTCGTGGTTTTTGGTTGCCGTATCGTACCTTAGCCATTTTGTTCCTCAATATCTTTTATGGTTACTCTACTTGCATAGCTGGTGTTACGAGCGCCGCCACCATTCTTGCCGGGGCGTTTCTTAGCAACAGGCGTGGCTGTTTCAGCGCCGGGCATTCCATCCAGTAATTGCCCAAGCACGGTTGTTTTTTTCGGACCACTGCGCTTTTCATAATCAGCAATCTGGGTCATCACTTCGGTTAATTCACGAGCCAGAGCAGCCGTATCCCTAGCCCCAGCGCCTTTTTCTAGCTTTTCGGCAATCTTATCTCTCGTGGCTTTTAAAACGCCTAGGCGGTCATTGTCGAGCGCCATAGCGACAATACTATTCTTACCACCAACTGAATTAGTCAATGATGGCTGGTGGATTTTGGCAATGCGCTGTGGGTTGCTGATAATGTCGTGTAGCATCCTCAGCGCTGCATATGCCTCGGCATCCAACATATCTTGCCCAATGCGTACTAGCAGGCGGATGTTGCTGGCTGGGAAACCTTTAAAGTAATTGAGCCAATGATCATAGTCAGCCTGTTTGACAATCTTAATCTTGAGTTGCTTTTCAACATACACATCGCATAGTGCTTTGAATTCATCGTTAGACAGAGCGTAAAAGTGCTTTTCAAACATTGCCTGAGTGAATGCAGGCTTGGCTGGTTTCTTGGCGACTTTCTTTTTGGCAGGCGCTTTTTTTGGGGCAGGCTTTTTAGCCACCGCTTTTTTAGCTGGTAGCTTTTTAGCCTTTAGTACCTCTTTGACAGGTGTAGGCTCACTTGCCTTACGCTGTCTCGCCATCTAGGTTGTATCCTATTCGCTGGCGTTCGACAACTCGAAATGATGCCCACAATTCGGGCAAGTTACCTCATGTGCTTGGTAGTCTTTCTGATCGTCTTTCTCTTTATCAGAGCCACCACCAAACTTAAAGTCAGCACCCCAATCATTCAGCTCATCCATATCCCATTCATTGGCTAGGATGTCTGTATCCCAGTCGCCAGAGTGGTTATTGTCCTTAATGATAAATTCACGCTTTTTAGCCTCGGTAAGCCCGATCACTTGCTTGACCCTGACATCTGAATAGCCAAGCTCCTCAAGTGCGTATGTGCGCTTATCGCCAGCCAAAATGAGCATATCCTCATCAATGACAATTTCCCTAATGTCTTTCATTTCGGGGAATTCCTTGAGCGATTTAACTAGCTCTTGGTGCTTTTTAGATTTGATGTATCGAGGGTTCTTGTCGTTATGGCGCAAATTCGCCAGCTTTTCGACATAAATTTTGACCTCTACCTCTTGCTTGCCCATAGTCGCCTTCTCCTTTATTGCCGGGTAGTTCCCGTATGCGATGTTTGGTTGATATTGTGTCGTAATTATAACATAACCACTAATGTATAATAATTTTATACAGATTGGAGGTATCAACGCATGGACCGTTTCCCAAAAAAGCCCTGCAAGCATTGTGGGGGCATGGGGCATTTCCCATATATGTGCAGCAAAAATCCTAAAAAATCTTGGAAAAATAACGGACTGAAAAGCAACGGCAAATATGCCAAGCAGTGGACTATTACACGCCAGACATGGATACGGAATAACCCAATGCCTGCCGGTGGGTGGATATGCTACCTGCAAATACATCCTTGGTGTCCTGTGAGGCTCAATGAAAAGACTTTGACCCTCGATCACATAATCAGCCGATCACGAGCGCCAAGCCTCCGATTTAGCGCCGATAACCTAAAGCCAGCGTGCATATACTGTAACAATGAGAAAGGTAGCAAGTCGCTTGACCAAGTAAAGCCAGAGACTGTACAATAAAGTTATTCAGCCACCACAAAATAAAAAGCTGACCAATAAAATAGAGCGCCATTGCGAGGGCGCTCTATTTGGTTTCAGGATAATTATTTAGTCTTAGTTTCAATGCGGTTTTGGAAATACGCAATTAAGCCAGCTGGCACGCCGACTAGCACAGCTAAACCGACTAATAGGCTTACACCCTGAGTAGCAATAAAGTTGTGGACATAATCACTTACGCCGGGCAACTGCCACAGACCATATAGGAATGCTACAACGGTAGCGCCTACGGTCTGCGCAAAGGTACGCACGCCACGCTGGGCTGGTGTCTTTGGTGGGGTTGTTTCGTTGTTCATAGATACAATGACCTTTCTTGTGCGCTGGGCATTTCGCCTGTATGCACATAACGATGATACATATAGTTTACCATAAACACTTTTATGATAAACCTGATCATCACTTTTTAACGCCTAATCGAGCAATCAATTTATTCAACCAAAGGCCGAAACCGTTTAGTAATTCAGTGTCGCCGGTGGCCGTCGCCAGTTTAGCTTTCAGGTCATCATTCTCTTTGGCGAGCTTGCTAAAGTTGGCGGTTGTCTCATCCAACTGGCGCTGCTTTTCGGCAATGATCATTTTTAGCGCCGCCTCGTTATTATTGTTGGCATCCGCTTTGAGGTCAGCAATCTTGTTACCAATGTCAGTAGCGCTGGCATCAATCGGCAAGCCTAAGCCCTGTGTGGCCGCATTGATCTTAGGATAGTTGATAGTATCACGCTCGTTTTCCAACAGCTCAATCTTTTCGCCAGCCATTTTGATTTGCTGATCCCAATGGTCGTTTTTGGCTACCCTACCCCAATTAGCGTAATCAAGCTGGGCATCGGCCTCTGGGCTGTCTAGCATTGCCTCAAGCATTCGCAAGTCGCTATTGCCCACAAAGTTCTTATTGAATTCATCACGGCTCATATCACGGCCACGAATGTACTGCATGGCTTTGCGGTAGCGGTTATAGTAGTTGTCTGCGTTTGGTATAGGCATATCAGTTCCCCCATTATTATAGCTGTTTATTCGATATACATGAGGATTTGACCCAGCACGCCAACTCTCATTTAACGACCCAATCCGTGAGGCATATACAAACCAGCTATCATTACCCTCGGTAATCAAGCGCCGGGCCGGGTTGCCTACGTTAGCATTTTCCTCAAATAGCCGGTCATTTTCTAATAGCCATGCGATATGACCATACTGGCCATACTCGAAACAAATGACATCGCCGGGCCTGCGCTGTGCGTAAGGCACTTCGGTTGCCAATCCTTGGCGCACTAGAGTTTGCCCAACATATCGAGCATCGCCACGAGCTGAAAACGGATTTGGCACATCCATCATTTCAGCGAATACCCATTTAAGCAGGGTAACGCATTGACCGGTTAGATTACCGTCAGCTGGCGTGCTGTTGTGGGCAGGGAAAAATATACCCACCCTCGCATTGGCATAAGCGTCAGCGTTAGCTGCTACTCTTGACATCCTGAGCCTCTTGAGCTGGACCAACCGCCGTGCGTGGTTTGTCTTTTTTCTTAAATTTGTCGAGTAATCCCATAAGTAACCTCCAATCCTTACTTATGCTTAGTGTAGCACAACTACCACCTGTTTGATAACGGCACAGGGTTTTGGTATGGCTCTTGCTCGTAATCCTCAGCCATCCTAGCGCCCTTTTTGCGGTTGCAACGGCTATGAGACAGTTGCAGGTTGTCTAGGTCGTATAGCGAGCCTCCACGACTGCGAGGCACGATATGATCTACCTCCACCGCCAATGGGTCAAAGGCAGGCAACTCAACATCAATATACTTGCCACAAATCGCACAAATATGATCGAGCGATGCAATGGCACGCTTACGAGCTTTGCGCCATTCTACTGGCTCTAGCTTTTGTACAGTAGGAATTGCGCCATCCATGAGAGCCTACTTTGCTTGAGTATAGTGCTGTTTTAAATCAGCCTCTGTGATGCCAAATTGTTTGCCCTTACGAAAGCCCTGAGTATAGGTAGCAATATAATTACCTTTTTGCACCAAGACTGTGCCATCAATGGTTTCAATTTCAGTGTCTTTTTTTGCCTGCACGACTTTAATAATCATTTCCTCATTGCCAGTTGATACATATTCGCTAGACATAATAACCCCCTTTAAGCTGTTCGTTTCCAAATATAAGCAACAATGTATGGTGGCATGTTGTTGTGCGCTCCA
>ERZ724505.320-NODE-320-length-32558-cov-9.604713_pt1 | contig 32558 bp, 24 predicted proteins | sample MGYA00376038_ERZ724505 | MGnify/ENA primary metagenome ERZ724505 (study PRJEB28724, sample SAMN07190884) | wastewater metagenome | isolation source: effluent of sewage treatment plant in Hong Hong | place: Hong Kong | collected 2016-03-17 ...
CCGGGGTTAAACATCCTTCCGGGGTTAAACATCCTTCCGGGGTTAAACATCCTTCTTCTTTTCCTCTCCACGAGAAGGAAAAAATTGATTCTCTTTCCAACTCACTTATCAAAAATAAAGAATGTCGACATCTTTTCGAGGTAATCGGCGAGGTTCTTCTTTTCCTTCAAGGAAAAGAAATGGCGTATTTCGAGGTGGATCACAAAGTTCTCCCAAGAAATCTTGGGCTGATATGACTGAGGAAGAAAATCAAAAAGATGGATACTCTCAGCAAGAGGCAAAAGAACACCGAGAGCGGAGACAAGACGAAAAGAAGTTGTTAACTCAAGAATTGTATTTACCTTCTCGTGGAGAGGAATTTCGAAAATTTCTCCATCATATTTTGTTAAATATTATGCGAATTCCTGAAGAAAAAGTTAATCTTCTTCTTCAAGATCATTTTGCACTCTTCGTTCAAGCATTTACACATCGAAGTGTTGATCCATCCCAAAATTATGAAATCTTGGAACTCTTAGGTGACGCAGTCTTAACTTTTTGTATTTTAGACTATCTTGTCAAAAGATTTCCCCAATTGGAAGATCCTTCTGGTAAACATGTTTCAACTCTTTCTCGCTTGAAGATTAATTTTGTTTCCAAAAAAATCTATGGTGAATGTGCTCGCAATTTAAATTTTCTTCCTTTCATTGCCAGCGACCAATTGACTCGTAAAGAAGATGATGTTTCTCTCCTTGAAGATGTTTTTGAAGCTTTCGCTCGAGCCGTCTATAAAGGTCTTTCTCAAATTGAACAAATTCGGACTGATATGATGATCAGTGCCGGTCCAATTTTAAGAATGTTAACATACATCTTCGATCAAAAACAAATCTCACTTGAATATGAGGATTTATATGATGCTCGTTCACGTTTGAAAGAATTGTCGGAAAAATTATCTCAACAGTTAGCACCAATTGATACTACTCGAAAATATGATCGAAATGGAAGAATAGTCTTTACTTCAGTTATTAAAGAAACAACTGGTACTATTTGGGGTACAGGTCAAGGTCTAACTAAAAACCAGTCTGTGCAAGAGGCCTGTGAAAATGCAATTGCTAATTTAATTAAAACAAACACTGGTAAAGAGTCGTATGATCAATTACGGAAGCGGCAAAACTCATGAAAAGATCATTGTTAAAGAGAATATAAGTTTAACTCGCGAGTTAAACTACTTTTCCTCGAATTAAGGATTTTTATGAATAACAAAAATGTCAATGCAGCAATCTGAACTTCAAGCAAAAGCTTCTGAATTGATTGAGGTTTGTGCTGAAATTAAAAAACTTAATGCGAATTTACGTGAATTGAGGAAAAGAAAGAATGAATTAGAGGGAGAAATTTTGACCAACTTAGAAGAGGCTAAAATTCCCGGATTCAAATATAATAATATTACTTTCCTCAATGACGAGAAGACAAAAAGTATGAGGAAAAAGAAAGGTGAAGTTGAAAGAGATTTAATGGAAGTTCTCGATAAGTACGAAGTTAAAGGTAATCGACATGATATTATTGAAGATATTGAAAAAGCTCGCAAGGGGCCAAAGACAAGTATTTCAGCCTTAAAAATTAAATCTGCAATCTTTGATTAAACATCCTTTAAGGTTTACTTCTCTCGTAAAATTATAATTTCCTTAAGGAAATTATAATTCAAAGTCTTTACGAGAAAGATTCTCTTCTTTTAATTTCAATGAAGAAAAGAAGAGAGTATTCTCCTTGGGAGAAATTTTCTTCTTTTGGCGAAAGGAAAAAAGAGAACATAACAATTTAGGCAAAGATAATAATTGTTTACATTCCTCGAAATCATTTCCTTCATAAATAAAGAAATAATGCTGAGCAAAAATGCAAACCTTGGTATACGTACAAATTAATTGACACTCTTTTTTCTCTTCTTTTGCTTCTTGACAAAAACAATACTCTTCACAGCCACAATGAGCAGAACAGAAACATTCTTGATAAGCATCAGTAGGAAGGAGTCCCGTAGTTAAATTTTGCAATAAATCGGCCGTATACATTGATAAATCGGCCCACACCCAAAGAGTAAAAGGCAGACGAATTTCATCTTTTGGAGGTTGAATTGAATACCAATGACGAGGTTTGAAAAAACGATCTAATTTGAGACAAGTAAAACTATCTGGAATATAAGTTAATTCATCAGTTCTTTTTAAATTAACACAACAATCATGTGAAGCAATACAAACTCCAATATTTAAATCATATTGATTTCGCCTTGAATGAGAAAATCCTTCACAAAGAATAATATCACCATAAGCCGGCTTTAAACTTTGATGGAGATATCGAAGTAGAAAGAATGGAAAATTACCATGAGATAATTCTTGCCCCTCTCCTTGTACATAATAAATCTTTCCGGCAGGTGCAACTTGAGTTGGTAAATAATTTTGTCCTTTTCGTTGGGGTACAATCATATTCAATTTACCTTCATTCAACTCTTGAATCATATTAGTCAATAATGTTCTTAGAGAGCTATTATCGGCAATTTCAAGAGCATTAAAAATATTACGTCCAATGCTTCGGAGTAAAGCTGAATTAGTAAAAGATGTCATTTCAAACAGAGATCTTTTGAATAAAGGTAAATTGTTTTAACCCTGAAGGATGTTTTAACTTCGCGAAGTTAAAACATTTCTTTCGAGAGGGTTTAAACTTCCTCTGGGGTTAAATCTTATATACCCAAATAGGAACTGGTCGTTTTAATTGACCTTTTGCTGTTTTTGTAATGAGATCAATTCGTTGAACAAACTTCCAACTCTCTTCTCGAAATACTCGTTGAAGATCTTGACACAAAGTTGGTGCGGCTGAAGTATCTCCAATGTGAAACATTAAAAAGCCATCTTTTTTAAGGAAGGATTTACATTGTGTCAACAGTTTTCTAAAAAAGACCAACCAATCTTTATATTGGGGATACAGAGAAGTCGACTGTTTTCCTGAAATCGTTTCATATTCTTCAAAGTTATAGAACGGAGGTGAAGTGAAAATTAAATCAAATTGTTGATCTAATTTAATCTCTTCAATTGAAGCTTGTAGAAAAGTAAGCTTTTCTCGATTCAAAGTCTGCAACTTCGCATAACCTGGAACGAGCAAAGGATTGCAATCAACTCCGGTGTAGCTTTTTACTTGTTGAGCCGCAAGAGCCGCAAGAGCTCGATCTCCCCATCCAGCAAAAGGATCAAAGATAGTAATCTCTCGCTTCAAAAGCTTTGCAACAAGATTATAAATTCGCGTTGCCGCAAAAATGTTAAATTGTGTGGCTTCTTGAGAGTTCAAATAGATAGAATCACGTTGCTGTTCGAGAGATTGACCCTTCAATTGTGCTTGATGTTTTTCCCAATATTCATACGGAGAAGAATGATATTGTCGTTTCTTTCCATCCCAAACTTTCGTTCGGACACGGGCTTCTTCTGTAAAAAGATCAGCAAGATAAGCACCTTCCTGATAAATGGAATACAAAGAAATCAATTGATCAGGAAAAATGCGTTTTGTTCTGACTTCTTGCAACAACCTTTGATTAGTAGGGTCACTTTCATGTGCAATATGAGACAAAATTGTTTCGGGTTTTTTGACCTCAAACAAATGGCGATAAGGAAAAGACATTGTTTCAATCTCTCAAAAAAACGTTTATTCAGTAGATGTTTAGCGAATCTCTCAAAATTCTTCTTTTTTCTAAAAGAAAAATCAGTTTTGGTTTAACCCTCGGAGAAAGTTTAACCATACAGAAGATGTTAATTATCATCATTAAAACATACCCGCCATCCCTCCTTTTGGCCTTTGGACTGGTCTGTTAAGGGTAGATGGGAGAGGTTGCGCGAGAGGTTTTGCCGACGCTCCAACTGGAAAAGGTGCTGAATCGATTTGTTCAGCCCTATTTCCTCCCCAATTAAATGGATTTAATCGTCCAAGACCTTGCCAAAGGCCTCTTTTTTCTTCTGGTTTATCAAGAAAAGATATATCAGGTCCCGGAGGAATCAATACTGGAGGCTCTCCAATTATCGGACCTCGAGGAGCTTCAACTCGAGGAGCTTCAACTCGAGGAACTTCAACTCGAGGAACTTCAACTCGAGGAGCTTGAAGGAGTTTTTCTTCTAGCTCTTTAATTTTAGCATTTGCTTCAACTAAATCATTTCGTATTTGTTGAATCCCCGCAGGTGTTTCACCTTTAGTTTCAGCCTGGCGCAATTGTTGCCTTAAGTTTTTTGTTTTCTCGCCAAGTGCAGTCATAGCAGCTTTAAAATTATCCCATCTTTTAATATCTTTTAAAGAATCCAAATCAGATTTAATTTCATTATTGTCTCCCAAACCTTCCAATCTCATGTTCTTACTTATAGCTCCGTGCAAATATTGCAACATTTCAATCTCTCTAGTTTCAGCATTTTGTTTTGCTTTTTGATGTGCCTCTTTTTGATCTGTGATGGTTTTCTTATTTGCTACATTTTCTCGCTCTAATTGAACAATTTTAGACTCTTTATCATTTAAATCTTGTTCCAATTGTGAAATTTTTGCATTTCTTTGTTTAAATTCCTCTTGGTATTTTTGTTCCACTCTTTCTTTTTCTTGAGTTAAAGCTAAAATTCGTTCTTCAATTTGGGGGTTACCTTGAATATTAGCAGCAGAAAGTTGTGCAATTTTTGTTTCGAGATTGGCAATCTTTTCTTGGTATGAGAGTATTTCTTGATTGTGAAGTCGTTGAAGTGCGTCCATGTCTTGTTGCATTTTTTCTACACTTTGTTGAAGAGTACTTGCACTATTAGCAAATTGATCATTTTGTTCTTGAGCTTGTTGCAACAAAGTTTTGTATTTCTCTTCAAGTTGTTGAACTTTCAATTCACATTGTTCTTTTGATGTATTGCAGGCTAATATTTCTTGTGTCTTTGCCGCAAGTTGATTTCGAACTTCTTGTTCCTGTGCAACAAGGTTTTGATGTTTCTCATTAAGCTCGACAATAAATTTATCTTTATTTGCAAGCTCTTGCATTTTGTTCAAAATCTCCTGTGATAAATTTCTAACTTGAGAATCGAGTTGTTCTACACGAGAAATCAATTCTCTTGATTTTTGTTCAAAAACAGTAGGTTCGCCGCTTTGTGGTTTTTCCGAGAGCAAACTTTTCATTTCATTAATAATAGTTTCTTGTGATTTGATTTTTCCTACTCCCTGGCTAATTTCGGTTTGCAATGACATTACTTTGTCCAATAAAGGAGATAAATTAGCCAAGGAAGACGAGGTACCTAATTGTTGATCCAATTTTTCAAGAACGGCTTTCAATTCAACTTCCTTCTTTTCACACTTTTCTAGATTTTCAATCGCTTCGACTTTTTCTTGATAAAGTTGTGCTTCCATTTCCTTTTTCTCAGGGGCTGATAGAGAAGGAAGCACTTCTTGTGGTGAAGAAAGTTTGGCAAAAGGTGCTTCTGATAAAGGTTGAGTAGGTCTCTCTTCTCCATGAAGGGAATAGACTTTTCTTGATGCCGAAGCAATTTCAGGGGATTTTTGTAATGATTTTTGTGGTGCTTGTGAAAGCGAGGAAATTAAACCTGACATACCTGTTTCTTTTTGTGGAGATAATACTACTTTAACATCGGAAGGACACGTTCCACCACAATCTTGAAGTTGAGTCAAAGTAGTCAACATTGCTTTTCGAATTGGAGAAGAGTCACGTTTGCGATATTCCTTAGCCAATTCTCGTAAATGGCGAGTCAATCGATCAATTTGCTCTTGAGACTTACCGATTTTATCAAGATGTTTTTGTCTAACATAATAGCGCTTGGTGAGATATTTCATAATATGTTGTCTCAATTTATCAGGATCATCATACAAAGTATATCCCGGAATTTTTAAAATTTTGGCAACCTCTCGCAAACGAGTAATTCCAAGATGTTGGATAAAGAAGAGTGTCATTCTTTTAGGGAATATAAAAAAATTTTCATCTCGCGAGATGAAAATTACATTTCAACACCTTCAATTTCCTCGGGAACAAGTTGACTTCCATCAGTTGGAAGTGAGGAAGGAAGTTGTGCTACAACAGGATGCGAGGAAATCGCCTGACTTTTGGGCGTTTCCTTTCCTTCAATTGAAGGTTCCTTGACTTCAGGAGTGATTTTTACGTCTTCAATTGGACGTTTAACTTCTCCCATCAGAGCTTTGGCTTGTTCGTCAGAGATATACAAATCTTTACGCACACTGTAACCGAGAAATTCAGCTTGTTTGACCTTTTCATCAGTGAGAGGAAGAACTCGTACTCCTTGTGCCGTTGTTTCGAGATAGCCAGTCACTGCGTGAGTTTCTTTACTCCATACAAAACCTCCCCAAATAAATCGTTTTACACCATTGATTTCTTGAATACGAACAATTGAATTAGGATCATTGGCCGGCTTTGAATGTGTAGGAACTGACAAAACAGTTTCTTGTTGAATTTTAACAGTCAAAATTGTTTTGCGCAATTCTTCGAGATTCAAATGAGGCAATCCTGTATGAATGTGCTTCAAAAAGGTGTCCACTCGAGATTCAATCATTTCACGTAGATGATCAATGAGAGTCATAATGAAGAGTACTTTAGATTTCTTTCTAGAGTTAAATGGAAATTAAGTTGTTTATTTGTCTTGGTCAAAAAGTTCCTAAAAGAAATCAATTTTCTTTAGTCGTCAAAGGTGTTTTTATTTCAATTCCGTAGAATTGAGATGTTATTTTTATTCAATTTTCTTTCCATTGAAGAACACTTTTTCTCTTCGAAGATTTGTCCCTTGGGACGTAAATTATTCTAAGATTTTTAAATGAGAAGTCAATTTTACAGAAAAATGACTTTTCTCTTCTAGCAGAAGTTTTATAGTTAAAAATGAATCAGGCACAACAACCAGCTCAATTTCGGCCCCAATTTCAACAAGTTTTAAGTCATATTGAAATTTTGAAACAAGGAAAAATTCCTCCAGAAATTCAACAAGAATTATTTGTTTGTCAAAAGGAGGAACTTGATAATCTCGTGAAATCAGTGTGTCAAAAAGGTTTTAAATTTCGAGTAAAATTAAATTACAGAAATACTTTAGCCAGCTCAGGGTTTTTTGTATCTTACAATTATCTTTTGAGACAAAATTGTATTGAAATTGAATTGGTTGTTTACGAAAGGAAAATACCTCAAAAAGATTATGAACAATTAGAAAGATTGAAAACAGAATCTTTTGTCGAAATTCATGAAGTTGATCTCACTACATTGTACATAAAATTCAATCATCCTCTCATGTCTAACAGACCTTATAATTTGGAAGATTTCTCTTTGAATAATGAAACATTCTCAGAATTGATAAACAGACTTTATAATTTGGAAGATTTCTCTTTGAATAATGGAACATTCTCAGAATTGATAAACAGACCTTATCATTTGGAAGGTGAAAATTTCCCTTTGATTAATGTTTCATTATTAAAATTACTACAAACTTCTTTTTTATCAATAGCGAAAGATCATTTATTACCCCGTATACTTGAGAAATTGCGTTCATTCCCACCAATTATAACATTGTATATTGATTGTATATATTATCTCGTTCGAGGTATTCTTCTTTACCCAAAGAAATTTGCCATAGAGGAGATTAAATTTATAAATTTAATTAACAAAAACCAAAAAGACGGATGGATTTTCACCGAAATTTCTCTCTACGATACAATGCCTAATTATTATTTCTTTTTACAATGGAAAGCATCATATCAAAATAAAGTCAATTCTTTCCATTTATTCACTTACTATACTTTTATTGAATTATTGGCACTCGGGTTAACTCAAGATGAAGAATCTTTACACGATGATTGGCATATCTTTTTGACTCGAGGTTTGTATGATCCCAGATTGCTTTTGTTAATCAGTAGTTATTTTTGATAAGATATAACTTCAGAAGGAAGTTTAACCCCGGAAGGAAGTTTAACCCCGAAGGATGTTTAATTTCTCGCGAGAAATTAAAGAACAGCACTAAATTCATTAGTTGAAATAGCTTTTCCAACTGGATAAATACTTGAAGAATTTGAATATAATCCTGTGTTGGGATTAAAATATAAAGAACCCAAGTTAAACGTAGCGGGAGTATTGACAATACTACCATTAAATCCGACTTGAACACGGTCACCAACATTACCTTCATTGAGAGAAAATCCATCTATTCGAGTTCCGGTGACTGCTGCTCCATATCCAGTTTCTCCAATCACTTGTAATCGTTGAAACTTCCGATCATCAGCAAATTGGAGAAGAGTATATCCTCCTGTGCTAACTGAACGATTAAAATCAGCTTGACTTGCGACGGCAAAATTACCAAAATTTCCAGTTTGAATATTTAAGTCACTCTTTGCATAGAGTGAGGCAGGACTTTCTCGAAAGAGAAAAGATCTGGAATATAAAGAATTTGTCCCATTTCTCCCAAACAAGATAAACTCTTTTTTATTTTGGGCTGCTCGGTGAGCTAATGCTAATTTGAAATTATCACCGACCGGAATATCAAAAAGATTAGTATAATTAAAAGTAGAACTTCCAATACCACCTGTTGAAATAGATAAAATATTTACAAGACTGGGAGCAGGGAGAGCAAAATAATTAGTACTACCAGTAGCAAAAACATCTCCTAACTCGGGGTAGAGATAGTTAGATGTTTCAACAGTTGATTGAAAGACAATTGATGAGGGAGGTCCAGTTGCAGTGTAAAAACTTGCTGTAGCATTAATTAAAGCACATTGAACTGATGAAATATCATCCCGGTTTGTTACCAATAAAATCTGATCTGTCCCTTCGGAGGAAAGTAACTTTCCGTAACAAGAAGCGGCGGCCAATCCTCCAGTTGCTCTAATGTTTGTAGTCGAAAGAGTTAGATTAGACAATCCGACTTGTTGATTCGTTCCAGAAACCGTCACAACATAAGAAATCATTCCAGCTTCAGAACCGGTCGGATCTTGGAAGAAGTAGTAAGCATAATATTTATTTCCAGTTGAAGCGGCAATAAGTTTATAAGTTATATCGACATCATTTGTTGTAACTAAGGTGGCTGGACCCGAGCTAACCACACGCCCATCAGTCAGATGTAAAGGTATTAATCTTCTCCCATCAAAACTATTTTGTTGTACAATTAACATTGCATTGTTATAATCAGCTCCAATCGCTCCATCCATGTCAGAAATAAGTTCATCGCCTGTTAAACTGTAGTTTATCGTAGAAAATGTCGAACAAGCAAAGGTAAGTGGATCAATATCTAAATTAGTTACCCGAAAATTAGTACTTTCCGCAGAGATATTAACTGCTTTATTTCCTGGAAGCAAAAAGGAAGTAGTTCGTGCCCCTGTAAAAACATCAAGCGTAGTTCCAGTTTGAATACGTGGATTTTGTGTATAAAAACTACGGACGCTAAAGTCACTTTGAATTTGAATTGGTTGACCACGATTAATTTCTGTAATGGCATAATATTCTTTAGCTTTTGAGGTCGAATCTAGAGGATCTAATCCAAATATACCAACTGGTCCATTAGATCCATCTGTTGCCGGCGGACCAGTTGGACCAATACCTCCGGTCGGACCAGTGGGACCAATACCTACATCTCCTCCATTAGGACCAGTTGGGCCAATAGGACCTTGAGGGCCAGTCGCTCCAATGAGATGATTATAACTCGTGCCAGTTGGTCCTTGAGGTCCAGTAGGACCAGTTTTATCTACTAATGAACCCGCCAATCCAGTAGGTCCAGTCGGACCCGTTTGAGAATTATTTACTCCAGTAGGACCCGAACGCCCTGCACTTCCTGATGGGCCAGTTGCACCTGTCCCTCCACTTGTAGAAATTTGAAAGTATACATTTGGATTAATGCCTGAATTCCACAATGAAGGAAAACGAATCAGTCGACTCATAATCTTTGTTTATGAAAAATTTTAAAACAAATCTTCTTTCAAAAGAAAGGATGTCCCGGATTATTTCGAATGTTAACTTTCGAAATTCCCAATTACCCCTTTTTTCTCTTTTTACAGCGAATGGAGTCTTAGGTGTCGGTCCACAAGGCCCTTCCGGAGCGACTGGTCCTACCGGTGGAACTGGTCCTACCGGTCCAATTGGAAGTACTGGTCCTACCGGTCCACCTGGTTCAGCTACAGCGACTGGACCCACCGGACCTCAAGGACCCACCGGACCAGATGGATTAAGTCAATTAACTGGCCCCACTGGTCCTCAAGGTCCTACGGGACCGGCAGGAAATGCAAGTGTGACTGGCCCCACCGGTCCTACGGGGCCAAACGGAATTACTGGTCCTACCGGACCAAATGTGGGTTCAACTGGAGTACAAGGTCCTACAGGAATTTCCACCAGTATGTTTAAAAATGTAAAATTTTTCGATGAAATCGAAACCGGATCTCTAATTGAATTAGTTGCAACTGGTACGGAATTTGTGGCACGAAAGTTTGTACAATCGACTGGAGTGTGGGAGAGGATATATAATGTATCTGAGCAACAATTTGATGCAATAACAGTGGCGGTAAAATTTATTTCACCTGGTAGATTTGTCCGTTTAATTGGACGACCATCTTTTCCCTCTGATGGACTTGCAGTTGCTGATATACAACCAGATGGCACATATGTATATAATAATACAATTCTTATTTTTGGTGGTATGGATCTAGATCTTCGGTTTACACCAAGTACTAATCTTCAAAATGGATTTATAACACATAGAGATGGTAATATTTTCTATTTTAAAGCATGCAATCTTGATTCTCCTAATCTTATTGACACAGATCAATTAGCAGCTTTAGAATATGGGATAGCTCCTTCTTGCACGGGAGGATTTTATCTTTATAATTATTTATCTTCTACTGGCGACTCAACATTATATCACACGTCTATATTCGACAATAATCAAATTACAGCATTGCAAAATTTATCAACTAACTTTGTAGCTGGGTTTACTGGAGGTAGTTGTCACATTGAAAAATTATATACTGCAACCGGAGTTGATACTTTATTAGTCATGGCAAGTTATAATCCAACTGGAACCAATTGTCGAGTTTGTCGGGTGGAACCGAAACTTGCCGATGATTCAATTTACACCGAAGTTGCAAGTACCGATTTAAATTTGCAAAATCAAGGTTATTTAAGTTTAAGTAAATTAATTTATCAAACTGGTTCTATCTCAGTGGTAGGAGTTCCGGCATACCAATATGTCAATTTACTACAAATTAATCACATTACTGGTCAAATTACAAACTCTTTAGTTGACACGTCGTCATATCTTTTGGATGGTTATTCTCCAAATGCTATTAATTTGCTTCCTTATTTGGGAATAAACCGAAAGAAATTTTTAATTGCTGGATGTTCAGGCTCAACAGTACCAGAACAATTTATAAGAGAATTTGCAATGTCGGGGACTGATAATTTTTATCCTATCGGAGATTTATATTCATTTTCTAATACAGTCACACCAAGAATTCTGAATGAAAGTTCACATTCACAAATGTTTGACGCAAGTGGGTCTTACACAATTGCAATGTCCTATCAAAATGATGGTATTATTACAGCCGGCGGTGATGTAGAATTGTCAACTTTATTTCTAACAGGAAGCACGGGAGTAACTGGAAGTAATTATAGTGGAGTGGCCACTACTTTTACCTTTTTGAGAGAAACAGGTACTATCGCCCTTAATTCAGCAATTTTAGGAGGATACTCCGGATTGACCCCTGGAATTTATTACATTTCTCCCACTGGTTCGATTACTGAACACACTGGTACATATCGGATGGGGCGGGCGCTTTCAGCCACTGAAATGAGTATTATTGTCGAATAAAAATATCTTTTATTCTTTCAAAGAATAAAAATGTCGAGAGCCGGTTCGCGAATTATTGCATTGTCCGATGTTCGCTCCACGTCAATTCCACTCTTTGCACTCTTTGCTTCCACAGGAGTAATTGGTGCGGGATCAACCGGACCTACAGGAGGAATTGGAGCAACCGGACCTTCCGGGCCTACTGGAGCTGCAGGTCCCACCGGGCCCACTGGATCTACTGGAGCAACTTCTCCCACTGGCCCAACTGGGCCTACTGGAGCAACCGGTCCCACCGGTGCAAATATCAATATTGGACCGACTGGGCCTATTGGAGCAACCGGTCCAGCCGGGGCTGTGACTGCAGTGGGAAATACTGGTCCCACTGGTCCACAAGGTCCACAAGGACCGACTGGACCTTCCGCATCTTTAGCCGGACCAACTGGCCCGACCGGAATTTCTTCCCAAACATTTAAAAACTATCGTGTTATTGACGATGCCGTCACTGGAGATACTATTGAATTAGTAAATACTGGAGGAGTGATTTATGCTCGACAAATGTTTCAAATTCCTCGACGTTTAGCTACTGGTGGTACAGGATTTTTCAGCGGAGGAGATTATTCTAATATTGCACTCGAGGTGTTAGGAAGAGATCGCATTTTAGGAATCAATGCCTCTTCTACAGATATTCAAGCATACAATCTTTATCCCGATACAGGAACCTTTGAAATACTTACAAATGCTTCAACCGGAGCTTTTAATCCAGCTACTGCCATGGAGAGATTTCTTGTGTCAATTGGAACTGGCAGTCAACAAGGATTATTGATGTATCGATTTGGTTCTGGCGCACAATATCGCCGACATGCTCTTTCTTTTACAAGTACTGGTATAATTTGGGGGTCAGCCGATCTCGGTCCAAGCAATATTGGAGAGGTTGATCTCAGTTTAACCAATTCGGGAACTGGTAGTGGATTTTATTTATTTGTGGATTCAATTTTACAACCTCGATTGTATTACATGGAGGCGACTGGAGAAAGATTGGGTACAATGAATTTAATTTCAAATAATTTTACAACTGGTGTGACAGGAGGAAGTTGTTATGTTCAAAGACTTGCTAGTGCTGGAACTACCGATACACTTGTAACTATTAATGGTAACCAATTAAATTCAACGACCAATCTCCAAGTTTTTTCTGTGAATCGAACTGATTTATCTTTGAGCAGTATAATTAATACTTCGAGTTTAAATATCGCAAATAGAACAAATTTATGGCAATCACGTTTAATTTATGCTTCCGGAGCCGATTCTTGGCTAGCTATCCCATCAACATCGGCCATAGATATTATTCAAATTAATACTTCTGGCGGAACTGCTTCTTTAACATCAACAAATCTTAACAATCTAATTGGAAATTTCGAAGCAAATACAGCTATTCCAATTTTACATCAAGGAATGTTTAGTAAGAGATTTTTAATAGCAGCAATGTCGGGATCGACTGGAGTAGTGGCTCGGGAACTGGGTTTATCGGGGGGTAATAGTGTAGCAGCATTGTCGCCTAATTATAATTTTGCTCAAATGGTCAATCCTCAGACAACTTCAAAAATCAACCCTCAATTGTACGTCGGCTCTTCTGGTTATGGTATTATTTGTTCATTTGCTGAACTTGGTGACGCCTTTTACCAATATCTTCGTGTTGCTACAGGAGTTGCCGCATCTGGATCTTTTTATGGTTGTGCCATGTCTCCTATTCTCAGATGGGAAACGGGAAATATCGGTTTTCATACTGCCATTGTAGGTGGATTTTCCGGCTTAATTTCAACTGGATACAAAATCTCAGATACAGGAACTATCAATCCATACGTTGGAACTACTTTAGGCAAAGCCGTTTCTCCGACTGAAATTCAAATTCATCTAACTTAAAATTGATCAAGCTTCATTAAAAGATCAAAGAAAAATGAATCTTCAAGAAGAATATCTTCAAGCTATTCATTTTCTTAATCTCTGCTCTCATGCTTTTTATCAAAAAGAAATGCCTTTCATTGTAAAGAAATCTTCTTATGAAAAAGAGTTAGCCGAATCAATTGACAATCAAGTTATATTGAAAGAAACTCGGTATCAAGATCTTGCCTATAAATCTCTGGCGATTGAAGTTAAGAAAGGTCAGGGAGCTTTTTGGATTCCTGAAGTTCGCATGGCGGAATTAATGTTACAAAAGAATTTACAACATCATTGGACCTTATTCATTCGATTTCAAAAGAATAAAAAACTTATTACGTCCATTGCAATGATTCCAACTTCGGTTTTATTGGCTGACATGCAGATTACACAAGAATGGGCTGAAAAAATAATTGCCCGTGACCAAGAAATGAAAATTCGACAAAGAACTATTCATTGCCAACAAAGTTATTCTTGGACAGCGTTAACTTCCCTTCCAGGCTTGTTAAAATTGGATTTAAAATGAAAGTGTTGTTTAACCCCGAAGGATGTTTAATTATTTCTCTTTTGAGAAATAATTAATTATTAAGAATGTCTAGAATAGATTTTAGTTTTTCTGCTGCTGCATGAGTAAATAGGTTTTTACATCAATATTTTTCTCCAGTTACAACTTGTAAAATGATATCACTCGTGTCACCCGAAGTTTCAACGACTTCAACTGATACGATGTGATCTTTGTTGATATGCACTTGACGTGGTATAAAAGATTTTTCATCTTGGTACGTAAATGCCACAATTTTTTTGCCCATGGTCGTTCAAAGAGATTTTCTACTGCCTTTCTGGAATATTTAATCACTTTTTTTCTTTCTTTCAAAGGAAATGATACTTTTGAACGGTCAACCGTTTGCACTTCGAAGCAATGATACCAAAGAAACAGTCATTGCACGAATTGCACTTCAGATGAAGACACATCCCAGTTTGTTAATTTTCCCTGATCCACTGGAAATGAAATTGCTAGAATCGCAAGACAATGTGTCGATTACAGCATTGGATTTCTATCAAGTTATTTTAAAGGGTGTAAACGAGGGTAAATTTGACTTTTATTCCAATTTGCCAGAACATTATCGATCTCAATTACCTTATTCAAGGGAAGATATTTTCCGGGAATGGTTACGAATTTTAATCGAACGGCATAAAATAGATGCTGATTTTGAGAGTATTTTAAGTATTTTATATGCTGATATTCTTGGTAATCTCGAGATTGACCAATTTATTCGAGAGGGAACTCCCTTCAATAAGTTAATTAGTAACTTTTTAGAAGAGCAAGCTCTTTTTGAAGCAAAATTTGACGATTTTACCAATTTGAAATCGGTTATTACCACCCGTTTTACAATTACCAAAACCACAATTGAAGTTGCATTTCAAACTGATTATGATTTAACTGAATTGTTTGATCAATGTAAAGTTTCTTTATTCATTCCTTATTTGAATATTAACAATTTTCACAAAGCACATCAAACTCTTAAAAATATTCCAGAAGAATGGACTGGTAGTTTACCCGAAATTGTACGCTTTTTTATTCGTCATAGCGAAGATGGTTATGATTTTGAAAAGCATTATTCAGAAGGTTTAATGACTGTAGAAAATGGAGAATATAAAATATCTTTGGAAACTCCAATAGAGGCCAGATTAAATCCAGAGACTTTGTTGCGAAAGATTTTTGAATGTTTTAATTTAGGTTCTCCTGACATGAAAAAAGTAGCCCAGAAAAGTATCAATGCCATGTTTTACATTCCTCACCAACGATTTTCTCCTGTTTTATTTCGCGATGTGATTATGAATAATCCTTTACTTTCAAGTATGTGTTATTCAGATGAATCAGCTCGTTTAGGAAGATTTCGCACGGGATTAAGTTTTTTCTATCATCCTGTTAACCTTCCTCAGAAAATTATGATCAGTATGATTGAGGGAATAGCTGATGCAAAGGATTTTCAGAAAGATCAATTGAATTTTCCTGTCAATTCGGTGTATGTTAAAATGCGTCTTCACCATGCACCGAATCAAGCAATTGCTGAAGATTTAATGAGATTTCTAGGTAGATTATTTACTATTTATAATCAAGAAGAGCCAAAATTAATTAGTTATTATCAAACTTATCTCAATGTTGATCAATTCGATTTTAAAAAGGATGTTGATATTGTGAAAGTAGGAGGAAATCGTTTGCAGGATTTGCTACCCTCTATTTTTCGTTCGGGATATCCGAGAAGTTGTCAACATCCTCCTATTATCAACAAAGACATTCCACCCGAACCCTATCAAGGAAATTACATTGTTCGGCATCCAGTTTATCGTGAAGCTATTCTTTTTCCCAAAACAAAGGAAGAGGGCCCGCAAAATTGGTTCGTCTGTGAAGAAGGTTATCCCGGTTTGAAAAAGAATAATCTCGATAATGCTTCGGAATTTCCTTATTTGCCGTGTTGTTATAAAAATTCACAGATCGGAAAGAAGAATATGATTTCTTATTATCAAAATATCTCAAAAGAAGACGAGAAGACTTTTACTCATATTTTAAAGACTCCAAAATTTTTGTCTGAAAATGAATTAGGATATTTACCAACTGACATTTTTAACTTCTTTCGATTGGTCATTCCTATTGAAATCCTTTATTTTCGGAAAGGAACTCCACGTGGAAAAGATGTTTTCTTCCGAGCCATTGCTAAAGCACTTAATAAAAAATACGATCCAAGTATGATTACAGAAAAACTTCTTCTTTTCGATCGCCAATCAAATTATACACAAACTTTTACCGAATTACTTCAAGAGGTCAAAAATGGAGTTTATCTCGAACCAAGAAAGTATCTCCGCACTGCCGAGGAATTATTTGACTGTTCTATCTTTCTCTTTTCAAGAAGTAAAGAAAATGAAGTTAAAATGGTGTTACCTTATTATGAACATTTTTATGCTTCATTTCCCAAAGAAAAACAGTCAGTCGTCATTTTAGAGCATTTTGGAACCGAATCTGATGCTGCCGAATATCCCCAATGCGAATTGATTGTTGCTGGTGATAAAAATCAACAACATCTTTTCTATCCGAAAGAAATTACTGTTCTTCTGGATCAAGCACAAAACAAGATATTATCATTCCATTTAATTGACAACCCATATAAAATGCCTACTAGAGAACAAAATCTTCCAAGTGGTATCAAATTTCAATTCATTGATGATTTCGGTAAAACGCGAGGTATTCAAATTGAATATCAGGGAAGTAGACTTAATATTTTAACTGGACCATTACCCATTTTACATGTCCCTCAATTAAAAAGTTATACTAATAATGATGCTGACTTGGCCCAAAAATATATTCAAGAGCATAAGTGGACAATCCTAAAGGAAGAAAATGGTTACATTTTTACTCAATCTCCAGAGGGTTATATTTATCAATTTCCAATTAAAATTGGACAAGTTTCGAATTACCTTTCAACCCAACAAGCCAAAAGAATTGCTCGCTTGTTATCAGAGTATTCTTTGTATCTTTTCAGTAAGTTTTGTTTTGAACAAAAGCTCGAATGTAATCCCCAAAATCTTGAGCGATTTTTTACCGAAAAAACAATTGTTTTACAAGAAGTAAACGGTGTTTCGTATCAATATCCCAGAACATATCGAAGATTTGAAAAAGTCCCTTGGTTGAAGGATGGAAAATTAATCTTAAATTCTTCTAAGTTAATTCCAGGTCTCAAATATAATCTTCGATTAAATATGCTACGCAATTTATCAACGGTGATTAATTATCATCACCAAATCTTCTTTAAAAATTTCTTTTTGGAAAAGTCTGATTTTACTGCTACACAAACTGAATCAGGAGCTATCTTATTTTCAAATGCGGAGGATATTCTTTTTTGGTCTGATTCGGAAGCCTCTAAAATTAAAATTGTTAATTTTCCTCGGTATAAAGGAGAGAGTTATTTATTGGAAACATCTGAAGGTAAATTTTTATGTCAACCTGCATATTCGTATGATAATGCGGTTGATATTTATCGTCAATGGAAAAACACTAATGAGCCGATTGTAATGATGGCATTTCTTGATAATAACACTTTACAATTGCTCTCTCCCGGAAAACCAAATATTTTAGTTTGGCGCGAAGAAGGAGCTTTGTATTACAATGCTATCTTGAGTTAAACATCCTTCGGGGTTAAACATCCTCCGAAAGTTAAAATCATTAATTATAAACTCTTCGCAAAGAGTTTATTCATAAGAGGCAGCAAAGCGATGAATGTTAACTTGATGGTCAAGTCCATAACGAATGGCTCGACCTATTGCTTGTTTCTCGAAAGCTCCAGACATATAATTCCAAAGGACAATGTCAGTTGCACATTGGAGATTCATTCCAGAACTATTGCTTTGATCTTTCATAATAATACAATCAAGTTTTCCATCTTGAAAATTACGCAAAATCTTTTCTCTGGTTGCAGAAGCACCTGTAAACAAATTGTAGGATTTACCTACCTTTAAAAGTAACGAGGTAATCTCTTCAAATGCTCCATCACTACTTGAAAAAATAAGAATTTTCTTTCCTTCGCGAATAATTTTCTCTAAATGATCCAACTTTCCTTTCGGTTTGAGGATTTGGGTTGTAGGCATTGCCTTTCTTTCATCTCCTTCTTCTTCAGGATCATACATGGCTTGATCATCTTCATCTTCAAAGAATTCAATAAAGTTGCAATTCTTTTTACATAGAGGACATTTGCTATCAACAGAAGTCAACATGGCAGTACTGCAATTAAGACAATAATTGGCAAAACAACACAACGCTAATTGAGGATGGCGCATTTTTTGTTGACAACAGGGACAAGGAAGTTTCATAGCTTCAACCACTTTTCGATGGAGAGATTGAGTCATTTGAGTGTGTTCTTCTTTTTTCTCTAACCATTCTTGGCAAATTCGTTTCTTTTCTTCCTTTCCTTGATACTTTCGAATCTTTTCTTCAATTTCATCAGATCTTGCTCGGAAAGAGTCAATGACTGCTGTGAAAGGATTTTCACTGGTAGTTGTACGATGAATTTTCTTTGCAATGTCTTTCAACTTTCCACTATCAATCAAACTTACAATCTCTTTACTTACATAAGGATAGATTGTTTGAGTCAGATGATAACCTTCATTTCGGTAATCTGTAATAGTAAAAGTATCAGGTAAAGGTTGTAAATCGCGTAGGTCTTCCGGTGACAAAACAGTAATAGTTTGAATTAAATCCTTTTCTTCATATTGATCACTGAGAATGCGATCAAAGATTTTTTTCAGAAAATGCATATTTCTCGAACGATGAACTTTCTGAATGACAGTTGAAAAGGTGGCAGAAATCAACCAATAATGTCCGGCAACAATGTTAACCATATTAGGAATATAAATACTATCCATTTCGTCAAAATAGAAAGCTTTGAATGCATATTCTGCATATTTGTTTGCAAAATCATTGTACATAGTATCAACGCAAATCAAGACTGAATAAGTAAAAACGTTATCATTTTCAAAATCGTGATGATTGCGAATAGCTTTGTAGGAAATTCCTGCTTGATACAATTCTGTTATCCATTGAGTCAAAATACTTGCACCAGTTACAATTAAAGTGGTGGAAGTTCGGATATACATTTTCTTTCGAATAATTCGAACTGTTCCATCGACATTTGAACAAACTTGACTGATTTGTTCAAAAAATGGAGTTTGCGGCCAAACTAAACCAGATTCTTTGATTGCAAAAACTGCGGTTTTTGTTTTGCCAGTTCCCGGAGGATCTCCGAGAATTCCAACTCGACTTTCGACAATGTCACCATTACTCAGTTCGATACACAAAGTTCTCTCTCTTTCTCTCATTTGTTGAATATTATACAATTGATGGGGAAAAAGAGGAACTTTTGAATCAACTGGTTGAGGTGCCAATTTACCAGCATAGATGGCTAAAATTTGCTCTTTAGTAAGGCCTTCTTGGCTAATCACTTTACTTTCAGCACTCATTCAACTTTCTTAATTTTGAGAGAAAGAAAGTAGACAGAAAATCATTTTTCTTTCTGTTGAAGAGATGAGTGAAAGAAAAATGATTTTTTTCAGGAAGAAATGAGTACATTTTACTTTCATTGATAACATGTCCTTTGAATCTATTCAAGATCATCGATATTTTTGCAACCGAATGTTCCTTCGTCGAATGGCGGAGAAACTTCCCTTTGGTCCTCGTGAGAAAAGGATTTTCGAAATTTTAGTTCGTTATTTCCAAGAGCATGAAAAGAAAAAGAATGTCTCGATCGAAGAAAAGGAAGAATTTCACGATTTGGCTTTAACCTTTCTTACTGATATTCGCGGTTATGGAGCAGCTCGACAAAGAGTGGTCGTAAACTTGAAAAACTTTTTTAAAAGTGTCTTCTGCATTCGACCTCCCCGGCCTCTTATTGACCAAATTTTGAGGGCTTACCGTCTAATTTCAGAAGCTTCAAACAACGTTTATCGCGCAGTTCTAACTAAGATTTTTACTCCCACAGAACGTAAAATCTTAGCTCTGTTGAATTTAACTTCCTCCTTTACTGGATGGGAAAATCACAAATTGGTCCCTGTGCTTGGTCTGCAACAAAATGTTGAATTCTCCTTGTCTTTATGGACCCAACTTGGTGTTCAAATCAATGCAGAACAAAAGGATTTGATTCTATATCTTTGTAAGCAGTAATATTCTTTTCCCGTGGGAAAAGAATCTTTTACTCTGAAAAATGATTTTCTGATTGATGATTTAAAATATAGTAAATGGAAGACTCAAAAGAAGAGGACAAGAGAAACCAATTGATTCAATTACTTCTTAAAGATCAAGAAAAGAAATGTCTTCTTGAATTTACCCGAAGAATGATGCAGCAATTACCTTTTGGCGAAAGAGAAAATCGTTTGAAAGAAATTTTATTCGAATACTTCCCTTACAAAGAAGAGAATGACGAATTCTATTTAATCACAGTTTCTTTCTTGACCGATTCTCGTGGCTATGGCAGAGGAAAGGAAAAGTTTCTTTCCAATTTAAGAGATATGTTAAAGGTCTTAGATATCGAAATGCCAATTCCAATGGTTCACAAAATTAAAGAAGCCTTTTCGCTTCCTTCCAAAGCTTCGGATGATTTATATGCCAAAACTCTCCAGATCATTTTTACTAACCGAGAAAAGAGTCTACTTAAAATTCTTCTTGGAAAGAAATTTTCGGAAGGTCACATTTTAATGCTGTTTACTTCAATTCATGATGATATTGATCTCCAATTATCAGTATGTTTACTTCAAAATGCAAACATTCACATTACTGAAGAACAATATCTTCGAGCTGAAAAGATAGTTAAACATCCTCCCGAGGGTAAACTTCTTCCCGAGGGTAAACAAACCTAATTTTTCCTTGTGAGGAAAAATTGATTTTCCTATTTTTAGCCGAAAAAGAAACGATGAGTGACTCTACCGCACAAATTATTGATGAATTTATTCAAGAAGCCATACTCGCACACCGACTGGAGACAATTATCGATGAAGTTTATTTTCGACTCTATCAACAAAGAAACAAAAGCGAGCGAGATCAAGGTATCGAAAATCTATTTTGCTCTTTGCTCGAAGGTGTGATTCCACATGAAAACATGATTTCTTGCTTGGCAAAGATTATGCTCGGTGGACAAATTGAATCTCGACTTGATGTTATTTCCATGTTCGGAGGGTTATCGAGAAATGTGTTACAGAAAGAACCTGATGATGAATTGCTACAAAAAATTGTAACAGTGTGTGAACTGCAACATCAAGGATATCAAGATCAAATTGGGTATTCTCTTTTAAATGAGACAGAAAAGAGATTGGCTGCAGTACTGGGTAATTATTTTGGTTGTGATCCAAATCATCCCAATCAATGGAAAATTATGTCTCAAACTATTCTAATGAATGATCAAGAGACTATTGATCAATCAATTCTTTTTTTAAAGAAAGAAATGAATTTGGATGTTGATAAATTGCATCAAGGTAAAAATCTTGCCCAACTCCTTTTAGAAACACTCCAATAAAATGATTTTCTTTTTCTCTTAAAAGAGAAAGAAAAATGTCAGCCGAAGATAAGATTCAGGCTCTTCGTGATTTACAAGAACTTGCTAATACACTTTCCGCCAATAAAGATAAAAATCAACGAATACTTCAACAATATCAAATAAGTGCTCGCGATCATCGACTCGCCCAGTTAACTGTTGAATTACTACAAAGTCGCTATCGAAATCAAGAGAATGGTGAAGATAAATTATTTGCCGAATTGATAGGAAAAAGGTTTATTCTCGAACTCCTCCAAATAAGATATGCTGGCAAATCGGCATATCAAGTTTTAGAAATTTTACATAACACTTTACATATGTTTTTCAAGAATACTTCCCTTTCGGAGGAAGAATGGAGAGAATTTTATGAATTAGCTCAACAACCTACATTACCCGAGATATTAAGTGCTATTCCCGTTGAAAAATTACTCACTGACCGAGAAAGCAAAATCGTTGAAGAAATTGCCGCATTGGGAAATCTTTCTGAAGAAGCCTTAAACGAACTTCGTTCTCTCATTTTAATCTCTGATATTTGCAATTTACACAATATTGGTATTTTTCTAGTTGATCATTTCCCCTCAAAATGGCAAGAGGGAATGTGTCTATTTTTCTCTAAATTTGAATAAGTATTATTTAATCCCCACGGGGATTAAAAATCGTCAAAATCATTTTCTACACTTCCTTCAGAAATAGAATCTTCCGAAACGGAGTCTTCAGCATCACTTTGATCAGAACCAACTGACTGATTGTCGTTTTCATGATTCTCATGATTTTCTTGACTTCTTTGAATCGAAAAGAAGATTGAATCTCGGTGTTTGCAATGACGCATTTCATATTCAATTGTAATTTGATCGATAACAGTAGAAATGTCTACAAAAAGATCACTCTTATCACGATATTGTTTAGAAGGGGCAAATCCAGTTCCACCATAGAAAAAGGAAATGATTTGATTTGTTCCACAATTTCGTACAGTGTAATCCTGTGCAATAATAATATTTTTTAAAGCTTCAGTTAATTTTCTTTGAAGGTAACCAAATTTTTGTGTACCAATACTGGTACTAATAATACCTTCTCTTCCCGGTTGTGCATGAAAGAAAAACTCTAGAGGAGTGAGTCCATTGAAGAAAGAATTTGTAATAAAACCTCGTGATTGATAACGAGTAGCCAAATCCTTTTCATCTGCTACATAATGAGGCAAAGATCGCTCTCCGTCAAGATTGTTCAAAGCCATCCGCCCTCCATTGACAGTATTTTGTCCAATAGCAACCATAATTTGAGTTAGATTGTTAATTGAACCTTTAGATCCAGCTTCAATCATTTGTTTGATTCGATTTGAATCAGGAATCAAATTCATAGCAATTGACTGACCTACACTCCTCGCATTGTTCAAGGCTCTTCGAACCTTAATTTCGGCAATTGAGCCATGTGTAATTTCTTCCGAGATATGAGCTTTGAGATAACTTTGTTCAATAAAATTTCGAGCTTCAGGAATCATTCCATATTCGTCAGAAATTGGGGGAATACAATCAGAAAATCCTACCCCAATATTATGTTGGCGAACCCAGTTGTAGGCAATTGTATGAGTTTTAGTTAAAAACGCAATTGTCTCTTTACCTGACAAGAAATGGTGGATGGCACCATTTTTATTACCCACTGCCGATTTGTTATATCCGCCAGACAAGATTACTCCATGTCGAATTTCAAGAGGTTCACTTTTATAACCTTTATTTTTCGAAAAGTAATTGAAAGTAACCGGGAGTGCAGCCGATAATAAACCTCGACCAGTGTAGAGATATTTCTTTCCATCATTGAAAATTTTCTCATAGACTTCTTCAACTTGTTGCAAACGAATTAAGTCAATATTGGCTGCGACAATGATATCATTAAAACAGTCAACTTCAATTGGTACCCAACCTTGAGTCATCTTCCAACAACCCAGTAAAGCATCTTGCACCAAACCGATTAAAGGTCTGGAAGATTGATTGGCAATGACATTGTTTTCAATACTAATTAAAGTACGATACTCGGCTTTAGCCATTAAATTTTGAGGGTTGTGAACATTACTTTCATCACCATCAAAATCTGCGTTGAGAGGGGAAATAATATCAGGAGGTAATCGAATTGATCTTTCTTCAAAACTATATTTTCCCATTTTTTGATTGCTTCTTTTTGCTTTGAGGGCAATCATTGATTGGGCATGAAGTGAAGGTTGGCGATTTACCATCACCCAATCACCATTTTGAACCCAGCGATGAGCAATATCTCCATCTTGTAATTGAAAAGATCTTTTCTTTGGCGTTTCAGCCAAAATCTCTTCTTCGGTAAGAACTCCATTTTTAAGAGTTTTACGTAAAATTAAATCTCCATTTTTTAATTCTGAACTCTTGGTCAATTTAACTTCGTAAACCTCAACAACAGTACCATTTTTCAATGTCTTCTTTTGCATATCATTTCTTAATGAAGAAGGAGAGGTGCGAAAGACTCGATCGCCAGGTAACAATAAAGTACCTTGCGTTTTTGAAACAATTCTGGGATTGATAGTTCTCTTTTCATTAGTTTTTGAATCTATTCGAGTAATGAAATTAATTTCACCTTTTTCTAATAAGGCTTCAAGTTTACTTCTTGAAAAAGGAGTGACAGTTTCGGGAATAGTTACAATTGAAACAATACATTGTGGTAAAAAAATTTCATCGGTTGCCAAAGTTGGATCACCTCCAATCACTGTACGACTTGCCCAATGAACTCTCTTACCCAGTAAAGTAGATCGAAGTAACCCTTTTTTACTTGAAAGGAGATCGCGAATCGATTTATGAGCTCTTCCATTCGGCTGCCTAACTTTTTTCTTTGAATTGTCCATAAAATTGCTAATGTAGAAAACCAAACTGTTAATTTCTTTGTCTAAATCAGCGTATGTACCTGATAGAATCCGATTATTTACTTTTAATATATTTCGATAAAAGGTCATTAAATCGTCTTCTCTCTTTTCATTATCAGTTACAATATATGGCATGGTTCTCAACGGTAAAACGGGTAACACTCTCAAAATTAAATTTTTAGGATGAAATTGACTCGGTTCAATACCCATCAATTTTAAATCTTCATCATGGACAGCCGAAAAAATTTGATATATTTTATCAACAGGAATTTCTACTGGAGCTTCTTCGGCTCCACCCAGAGATTTCATTTGTGAGAAAATCTTGGCTCTTCCCGATGAAGCATCAAGTTTGTATTTTAACGTTTTTTGATTACAATGACAACAGACTGCAAGCTTATTACAAAGTGAGATAATTGCGTCTAATTTTTCTGAACGGGATAAACGTGTTATCTTTTCAATCAATAACATTTCTCGATTCAATAAGATACGATTACAATGAGTGCAAAAACATGACAGTAAGTTGGCTGTAATTTGTGGAAATCGATCTAACGGATGAATGATAGGTTTTGCCAAAACGATATGACCAAAATGCCCTGGACATTTGTGAACATCACATTTACAGGTTTCACAAGGTGTTTCATCAAGTGTTCCCAGACGGGGATCAGCTGGAGTTCCACTGTTATCATCACTTTTCTTGATCTTATCATATTTAATTTCACAAACGGAAAAGGATAAAATTTTTTCCGGTGATAACAAGGCAAACTTTACGCCGTTAATCTCCATGATATATCTACCTCTTTTTCTCCCTAACAAAAAGAAAAATCATCAATTTTTCGTAAAGAGATGTAGTCCATAGAATTTTTTTGCAGAGAGAATTAAGAAATAAGATTCTTTCAAAAAATTATTTCTTTTTGAAATTAAATCTCCCCCAAAGAGAAATGTCGGACATTCGTTTAGATCCCGCATCACAATTCGTTCAACTTGCAACTCCTGGAGAAATTCTTTCCCTCACTTCAGAAGAAGTTAGCCAAATTTGGCCAACTTTTGTTGCTGCGATTGTTGAATGCAAAGAAAAATGTATGGCAGATTTAAATCAAAATTATCGAACCCCTTCACAAAAAAGAGAGGCTATGCATGCTGCTCTTTTAAACGGAAAAACCTTTGTTGAATCTCGAGCCGATCAATTGAATGGAAGATCTAAAGAAGGAAAAAAGGCTGTTATGCGAGATAAAATCTTGCGTGAAGTGTATATTTCCAAATTGAAAGATATGGCAAAATCGCTAGGTATGGCTGGCTATTCTCAATTTCGAGATAAAGAGCAAGATATCAAATTGTTGAAAGGTATGTTGTTGGCTTATCTAGACAATGAAAAATGTAACCTTAACGTGTCACAAGCTAAAGATTTTATTGGTTGCCGTGATGAATTGGCTTGTAATGTCGACAAAGAAACTTGTGAAGCTCCAAGGAATATACCCAAGGAATATCCTACTCGAGTTGCTATTAATGATCGACCAGTTTTTGGTTCTCAGGCAGCTGTGGGCAGTTTTGCACAAAAATTAAATCTGGATCCAGCCAGTCTGCCAGCTCTTCCAGGTTCTCAGGTAGCCCCTCGGTACGATGAAGTTTCTCTTGATGGTATTCATTGGCGTGATGTCTTGGATATGAAGGTCAAAGAAATGATTTCCTTTGGTAAAAAGATTGGTGTAAAGATTCCTTCTGGTTCATCTCGAATTGAAGCCTTGGCTATTCTTCGCGAAATGTTTCGTGATATTGCCAATGCTCTCCCAGCTGAAAATATTGGGTATGGACAAAAGTCACCTCGAAGAGCTTTGGTACTTGGTGATTCTTCGGGTGTGGTCAATTTGAGTCTGAAGAGTGCCAAAACTCTGCACCGTATTGCAAAAGATTTGAATATTGCTGGTGAAGAACAGTTGAAGAAAATTGATTTAATTGAGAAAATTAAAGCACAATCAGTAAGAGCTCTCTCTCCACGTCAATATAAGCTCCGTGATATTGAATCGGCCATTGAAGACCTTCCCGTGTCCGATTTGAGAGAAATTGCCAAGGCTGAAGGTGTTCGGGGATATTCCCGTTATTCTCCTCGTTCTTTGAGACGAATTTTGTTGAATAAGGATTACGAAGTAGCCGGAATCGAAGAGAAGGCAAATTTTGTAACTGATTCAGAAATGAATATTCCAAGTGCCGAAGATTTACGCACATTTAAGGTGACTGAACTCCGTCAAATTGCGGATGAATTGAATGTTGAAAGTCCTTCCCGTAAAAAGAAGGAATCTTTGATTCGTTCTATTCGAGCAAAGGCAAGAAAATCAGTCTCTCCTGCATTGCAGGCTTCTTATGGAGCAGGAAAATCTGTCCGTTCTTTGAGTATGGGTAGATTGGCTACGTTGAGTCGAGCCCCGTTGAGTCGAGCCCCTCTTACCACTACTCAAACCTCTCAAGGTAATGTAGTACAAGTTGTCCAACCAACTACTGTAGCAGTACCAGCTGGAACTGTAATTGAAAAACCAGGAGAAAATCCAGTTACGGTGCAAAAAAGTGGTGAATTAACTTTACCAGAGGGAACGGTTATGGTGGCTCCTTCGAGTGCTGCTATACCCTATTCATCACGAGCAGCAGGTCCAACTCGATTTTCACCGCGAGGAGACCGATTTTCGAATATAAATTACAGTTATGTAGGAGATTCTCAACCTTCAGCTCCGCCAATGCCTGAAGCTCCTTTTTCTCCTTCGGCTTCCCCAATGTTTTCAGCCCCTTTGGGTTTTGGACCTTCAGCTCCTCCGGCACCTTCAGCTCCTCCAATGCCGCAAGCAGTAGTTACACCCGCTACCAGTAATGAAGCAGCTAAATTGGACACCGCAGTTGCCGCCGTTGAAAATCAGTTACCATCACAAGATGAGACTACTCTGGCAAAAATTCCTGATGCTGAACGAAACGCGAGAATTGGTAAGGCGAAAGAAAAGGCAGCAGCTTGTGCTGCATACTTGTAAAAAAATTATTTTTCTTTCTTTTCGAAGAAAGAAATGATCAATCGTGCATATTTTGCTCAACCATCTCGTTTTTCAGGTGCCGAAATCATTCCAGGCCTCTTTTTAGGTAACGCTAAAATGGCAAATTCAAATTGGATCTTAAATCAATTGAATATCAAAGTAATTGTTAATTGTGCTTTTGAAGTAAAATCTCCTTTAGCTGGAGTGGGAGATTATCAACATTATTTTCTCTATCTTGATGATAGTTATACACAAGATTTACAAGAGACTATATCTAGAATCTTACCGATCATTGACCAACATCTTAACAAGAAAGAAAAAGTGTTGATTCATTGTGCACAAGGGATTTCCCGATCAGCTTCAATTTTAGCAGCCTATCTAATGTGGAAAAGAAAACTCCCATTTGCAAAAGCCTTGAAAATGATTCAAGAGAAGAGAGTAATTGCCAATCCTAACCTTTCTTTTCAACGACAATTAAAAGCTTTTGAACAAAAGATTTTAACCCCGAAGGATGTTTAACCCCGAAGGATGTTTAACCCCGAAGGATGTTTAACCCCGAAGGATGTTCAAATTTCTTCTGTGCAATATTGACCTGATTCAACATGTCTACCCTTTTCTGCATATTGATCAGCAAGTTCGTTACCAAGAATTCCAGCATGAGCCAGAACTTTAAGAAAAGTAATCTTTCGATCTTTCATTCGATTTCGAATAAGTTCAATCAAATCAAGATTCTTTTTTGCTTGCATACTTCCAGTAATAACACCAATTGCATATTCTGAATCTGAATATATTGTTAAATCTCCAGGAAAATAAAATAATGCAAAGTAAATACCAATCAATTCTCCTCGGTTATTTGTTTGTTCGCCGGGTGGTTTACCATAAATCACAATTTTTCGTGATAAACAAACGGCTGCCCCTCCAGCGGAATTATTAACTGCACTTCCATCAGTGTACACAACAGTTCCCTCTTCTTTTTTCTCTTCATTTGAGAAGGAAAGAAGATATTGTTCTGCTTCTTTATAGGTTGTAAAAGACTTATATTTGGCTCCGGAAAATCCATTCACTTGAGCAGAAGCTTCCACCCAAGTTGTATAAATACCAGGTTTTCTTCCTACAGCAACTGCGTAGTATTTCATAATAAAATGATTTCTTTTTTCTATCAAGGAAAAAGAAAAACTCAATTTATGAGTTCATCTGGTTCTTCAACGGAAATTTCTACAAAGATTGTTCTTTATCCTGGTACTGAACAACTTAATTTTTCTTTTCCAGGAAAGATTATTCCTTCGACTTATCCCGAAACACAACAACATGTCAAAGAAAAAATGATTGTTGATTTTTCTCGTCTGAACATAAAGAAATGAACCAACAGTTTATTGTTGATCCTCAAACTGTATTAAATAATTGCCCTTTGTATGTTTCACTGGCCCCAATGGTTCTTAAGTTACCTGATTTAGATGCAAAAGGAATAGAAACTCTTTATGAAGAGATAAAATCTTTGGTTAAAGAAGAAAATATTGATATCCTGTCGGAAATGTATAAGTTAATTCGAGTATTTGCCTTTCTCTCAAAAATGGAACAATCTTTAGATCTAATTGCCATCCCCACTAAATTTAGTTTTGATTTGGCTAAATTTCCACAAATCCTATTAAAATTACTTCGTATTTTCGTCAATCAGATTAAGGCAAATAACAAACCTTCAGTCGAGCTGGTTTTTTAAGTTGAGACATACCTTGAGATTTATTTTAAAAATTGAATCTTCCTTTTTCTTTCTTTAAAGAAAGCAAATGCAGTGTACGGAAATTCTGGAGAACTCAAAGATCGGAATTCAACCAGATGTTTGCAATCGAATTTCTTCGACCATTCAAAGTTATATTGGAACTCCTCATGTCGAAGTAGAAGCACGTTTGGGATACCTTTTAGATGGGAAAGCTCAATCCGGATTTCCTTTTCATGATTCTAAACGTTGGTTTTGGTTGTTGAAATTGCTGTCTCAATCTGAATTGTACTATCCAGGAAAATTTTCTAAGTCAATTGCTCAATTGACCGATAAAAATATTCGTATTGAAACTTTATTAACTGACAACATCTTACCAGTTAAAAATCAGAAAGTTATTCAAACTCGTTTTACTCTTCTTGAACAAACTCGTGGTGATGTTACAGTTAAAATCGATTTAGTTGCTTCTAAAGAACAACCTGTGGTAGATGATACAAATCCTTCTATTCTGATGACTCGAGAAAAAACTCGAACCACTTTTTTTGCTCGAGATGGATCTCATGCAATTGAAATGACTGTCGTTTCGGGAGATCAACCAAATTATGAAGTTGAAGTTGAATATTATTCAAAGAATATTGATCTAAAAACCTTTTTTACACCCATTAAATTAATCTGGGCCTCTTTTGAATCGGTTAAAGAAAAGTTGAATATTGATACAACTCCAGCTCTCCGTTTTTATAACAACTTTTTCCGGGAAAGAGATCAAGCAAGATTTGACGACTCTGTGTTATTCAAGCGTAGTTTGCCTCAGCCAATTAACTTAAAACGTTGGAACCTCAATTTAGCAGCTTATGCAGTGACTAAAAAGTTAAATGGTACTCGCATGATTGGTATTATTACTGGTCAAAAATTATATTTAGCTTCAATGAAAGGAACTATCGATTTGTTTCGAACTTCCGTTCGTCCCGATCTTGATGACACCATTTTCGATTGTGAATTTTTCCGGAATCAAGTTTACATTTTTGATATTCTTTGTCTACACAATCTTGACGTTCGCCAATTTAACTTAGATAAACGATACACTTATATTGACACTCTAGTTAATAATTTACGCGATAAGGATATCATCAAAAAAGAAATGAAGATGGAATTTAATTTGGCTGAAGAAACGGGAAAAATGTTAAATGAAATTCGTGGTAATGCAAATTATGACGGATTGATCTTTACACCTATTACAGAGCCTTATCTCAATTTTCATACTTACAAATGGAAGCCACCCCATGAATTAACTATTGATTTTGCAGCCACCAAAATTGGAAAGGATAAATATATCCTTCAAGTCGGTGGAAAGAAGGGGCTCGTTAATTTTACTCCACCAGGTTTCCGAGGAGTAATTACATTGAATCAATTCCCTCCCAAAATTGGAGAATATCGTTGGACAGGGTCTACTTTTGTTTTAGCGCGAGCTCGACCTGATAAATCAGACCCCAATTATCAAGATATTGCCAAAGATGTTTGGTTGGATATTCAATATCCACTCACTGAAGAAGAGCTGTTGAAAAGTTTAACCGGAGGACGTTCAACCCAAAATATTGAGCGTGACGCTTTCCGTAAGTTGAGCAATAGTATTAAACGAGATCTAATTAATAGCTATTGTGCTCATAAAGCAGTACTTGATTTGGGGGCTGGAAAAGGAGGTGATTTAATGAAATATTTTAATGTTCATGTTACGAAATTAACCGCTGTTGAACCGAATTTAGAGTTTTTGAATCAACTTAAACTTCGAGCAGATGAAATGGAGTTTCGTAATCAGAGGATAAATCTCTTTCGTGTTCATGCCAAAGCTCAAGATACAAATGTCATTCAGCGAGCTTTGCGGGAAGAAAAAGTCCAAGTAGCAACCTCCTTCTTTGTATTATCTTTCTTTTTTGAAAATGAAGCACCCTTGAATGGATTGTTAAATACACTCGATTTAACGGTTGAAAAGAATGGTTATTTTATTGGTACAACTATCGATGGTCGAGCCACCTATGAATTACTTCGTAAAAATAATTCGACTACACTCGGTAATGTCACGTTGAGAAAAATGTATCAAGATTTCTCTGGTCCCATTTTATTTAATAAAGCAGTCGAATATCAGTATGCTGGAAGTCAAACTGTGGCCGATATTCAAGTTGAATATTTGGTTGACTGGGATTATTTTGTTGCTAAAATGGGATCAATTGGATTTCGTCTCGAAAAAAGTTCAATCTTTCAACCTCCTAGCTGGTTAACTTTAGAAGAACAAGAATTGGCCAAATTATACCGTTCTTTCATCTTTGTACGAGAAGATTATTTCGCTCTTCCAACTTTTACAGCTCGGTTTGAATCAAAACAAAACGAATTAGCTATTCCAATTTTAGAAAGTGGTAAAAATAAAGTCTTTACTACTTTCCTCGAAGAAAAAGGATTGGTTAGGACTGGAGTTCCACAAGATGGAAATTCCTTTTTCCATGCTATCCAGACTGCTTTGAGTCTTGAATATCGTAAGATGAACTTGGATCAAAAGAAATCTTTTGTAATGAATTGGCGAAAAACAGTTACACTTCCGTTGGAAAAATGGAAACAACTTGGAGAAGGTCGCATTGCTCGTCGCGAATTTGATGCTTTGGTAAATTACTATTTAACCAATACAAATGAAGGATTTCTGGGCCGTCGAGCTAATTTAGTCTGGATGATGGGTAATCAATATCAACTTGAAAAACAAATGCTTCGTCTGCGTGATGATCGCGTAGTCCAAAACAAATATTTAGACGCTTACAAAAAAGAGGTTGAAAACATTCTCACCAGTCACGCAATGAATAAAACTGGAATTTCAGCCGGATTGTTTGATTTGAGGAAGATTTTTGAGTTATCAGAGCAAACCGCTTATCAAAACTTTTTAGACAATTTAGCTAAACCTGGTTCTGATCTGGGATTGGAAGGATTAACCATTCTTTCCTCCTTTATTCGGTATGATATCTATCTCTTAGATGAAGATGGTCGTCCATTATTGGTTGATTGCAGTTATACCGACAACCGTCCAAGTCTGGTGTTAATTTCCTTCCGTTCTTCACCTCATTATGAAACTATTGGAAGAATTGGACAAAATAACGTCATTCATCGTATTTTTTCTCCTGA
>ERZ724505.323-NODE-323-length-32373-cov-6.747354_pt1 | contig 32373 bp, 24 predicted proteins | sample MGYA00376038_ERZ724505 | MGnify/ENA primary metagenome ERZ724505 (study PRJEB28724, sample SAMN07190884) | wastewater metagenome | isolation source: effluent of sewage treatment plant in Hong Hong | place: Hong Kong | collected 2016-03-17 ...
ATATTCTGGATGCGTGAGCCTTGCTTACACAGTTTTGAATGCAAGACACCAAGTCGACCCCGCATTCATGGAGTACCTGCTAAAGGCTCCACCGTTCATTGCGGCGCTTCAGTCGGTTACTGATGGGATTCGAGAAGGCAAGAGCATCAGCTATGAACAGTTCGGCGCGGTGCACTTGCCGATTCCATCAATTGAGGAACAAAGCAGCATTGCAGCTTTTTTGACTGACGAAACCGCAAAGATCGACGCCCTGGTGGCCGAGCAAGAACAGCTCATCACCCTGCTCAAGGAAAAGCGCCAGGCCGTCATCTCCCATGCAGTCACCAAGGGTCTGGACCCGTCGGTGCCGATGAAGGATTCGGGCGTCGAGTGGTTGGGGGAGGTTCCAGCGCATTGGGCCATTGCCGCGCTGAATTACAGGTACGAGGTATTGCTTGGGAAGATGCTAGATGAGAAGAGGATCTTAGGCAATCACCTAGCGCCATACCTTAGAAACGTCGATGTGCAGTGGGATCGAATCAACATCGACGATCTACCCCAGATGGACTTCGACGGATCTGATGTCGAAAGGTATGGCCTGCGCGCCGGCGATCTGCTCGTGTGCGAGGGCGGCGACGTTGGGCGATCAGCCCTTTGGCAAGGCCAGTTGACAGAGTGCTATTACCAAAAGGCGTTGCATCGCCTGCGTCCCAGGGATGATTCATCCGACTTGCCACGGTTCCAGTTCTACTTGATGCAGGCTGCCGCCAAGCTTGATGTTTTTACTGGCGGCCAAGGTAAGGCCACGATTTTTCACTTGACTGCTGAGGCGTTGCGCCGATACAGATTTGCTTACCCAGGACGGGCCGAGCAAGAGCGAATCGCTGAGCATTTGGATAGAGCTGTTAGCAAGTTTGACGAACTCATCAACGAAGCAACGAAGGCCACGCAGTTGCTCCAAGAACGCCGCTCCGCCCTCATCTCCGCCGCCGTCACAGGCCAGATCGACGTGCGCCGCCTGGTCATCGAGAGAGCTGCCGCATGAGCCTCACCCCCAAAACCATCCAGATCTATCTGCCCGGTGGTGATCCTCGCGGTATCAGGGTAGCTGAGATCACCACTCGCATCGTTCAGGTCATCGAAGTGCCACGTAGTTTGCTTTCCTCCTTCCTCTCTATGGACGAGAGTTCACAAGTGGCCGTCTATTTTTTGATTGGCGAATCAGAGGATGGAACTGAACGAAAGGTGTATGTTGGTCAGACGGGGGATCTTCGCGCTCGTCTGAGCAAGCATCACAAGGACAAAGACTTCTGGCAGAAGGCTCTTGTTCTGATATCCCGCACCAATAGCTTGACCCAGACCCATGCGCTGTTTCTTGAATGGCATTGCTTGCAAGCGGTCCGGAAAGCTGGTCGCTACACCGATGAGAACGGCAACAGTGGATCCAAGCCCCATACGCCAGCTCCGATGGCTGCTGATTGTCTGGAGATTTACGACACTGGCAGCACACTGCTTTCCACGCTTGGCTATCCGTTGTTCGATTCTTTAAGTAAGCCAGCAGAGAGTGGTGGTGTGGAAACGGTGTTTGTGTGTACGGCCTCAGGAACCAGCGGGCGGGGCTTGTACACCGAAGAGGGGTTTGTCGTACTTAAGGGGTCAACCGGTCGCTTGAAGAACGTGCCCTCCATCGTTGGTACGGCTGGCGAGAACCTGCGTAATCGTTTGCTTGAAAGTGGTGTGATGAAAGCCGAAGGCGAAATGGTCGTGTTTGAACGAGACCATTTGTTCCGTTCACCCAGCATGGCGGCGCTGGCACTCATGGGGCGCACTTGCAACGGCTGGATTGATTGGAAAACAGAGGACGGCCGGACATTGGACGAAGTCAAACGTAGCGGCTTAGAAGCCTGAAGTTTGAGGGCGCACTGGGAGGTGGCATGAGCCTGCACAAAGAAATCGAGTTCGAAAACGACATCTGCAATCACCTGGCCGCCAACGGCTGGCTGTACGCAGAGGGCGATGCCAAGGGCTACGATACGCCCCGCGCCTTGTTCCCTGCCGATGTGGTGGCTTGGGTGCAAGATAGCCAGCCCGATGCCTGGGCGGCCATCGTCAAGGCCCATGGGGCCAATGCCGAAGTCACCCTGCTTGACCGCCTGCGCAAGCTGATGGACGACCAGGGCACCTTGCACGTGCTGCGCGTGGGCCTGGAAATGATGGGCCTGAAAGCTCCGCTGAAGCTGGCCCAGTTCAGGCCTGCACTGGCCATGAACCCCGAGCTTGAAGCCCGCTACGCCGCCAACCGCCTGCGCGTGGTGCGCCAGGTGCGCACCAACCACGACGACATCATCGACCTGGTGCTGTTCCTCAACGGCATCCCAGTGGCCACGGCCGAGCTGAAGTCTGAGTTCACCCAGGGTATCAACGAGGCGGTGGACCAATACAAGTTCGACCGCATCCCCAAGCCTAAGGGCAAGGCCTTTGCCGAGCCGCTGCTCGACTTCCCCCGTGGGGCGCTGGTGCACTTTGCCGTCACCAACCGCACGGTGATGATGACGACCAAGCTGCAAGGCCCCAGCACCTACTTCCTGCCCTTCAACATGGGCGACCACGGCGCGGCGGGCAATCCGCCCAATGGCAAGGGCCACCGCACCCACTACCTGTGGGAGCAGGTGTGGCAGCGCGACAGCTGGCTGGAGATCATTGCCCGCTACCTGGTGACCAAGCGCGACGATAAGAAGCGCATCACTGGCATGCTCTTTCCCCGCTACCACCAGCTCGACGCCACCCGCAAGCTGGTGCAGGCCGTGCTGGCTGAAGGTGTGGGGCAGAAGTACCTGATTCAGCACAGCGCGGGTAGCGGCAAGACCAACTCGATTGCCTGGACGGCGCACTTCCTGGCCGACCTGCACGACGTGGCCAACAACAAGCTGTTCAGTACCGTGCTGGTGGTGAGCGACCGCACTGTGCTCGACACCCAGCTGCAAGAAGCCATCTTCGACTTCGAGCGCACTGCGGGCGTGGTGGCCACCATCAAGGGCGAAAGCCAGAGCAAGAGTGGTGAGCTGGCTGAGGCGCTGTCAGGCGGCAAGAAGATCGTGGTGTGCACGATCCAGACCTTCCCGTTTGCGCTCAAGGCCGTGCAAGAGCTGGCCGCCACGCAAGGCAAGCGCTTTGCCGTGATCGCTGACGAGGCCCACAGTTCGCAAACCGGTGAGGCCGCAGGCAAGCTCAAGCAGGTGCTGAGCGCGCAAGAGCTGCAAGACCTGGCCGATGGCGGCGAGGTGGGCATCGAAGACATCCTGGCCGCGCAGATGAGCGCCAAGGCCGGCATGGCGGGCACGGCATCGGCCGTCACCTATGTGGCCTTCACCGCCACGCCCAAGGCCAAAACGCTGGAGCTGTTCGGCCGCAGGCCCAACCCTGATCAGCCCGCCGGGCCTGACAACTTGCCCGCCCCCTTCCACGTCTATTCGATGCGCCAGGCCATCGAAGAGGGCTTCATCCTCGACGTGCTGAAGAACTACACCTCGTACAAGCTGGCATTCAAGCTGGCCCACAACGGCAAGGAGTGGGATGACAAAGAGGTGGAGCGCAGCGAAGCCCTCAAGGGCCTGATGCGCTGGGTGCGCCTGCACCCCTACAACATCGCCCAAAAGGTGCAGGTGGTGGTGGAGCACTTCCTGGAGAACGTGCAGCCGCTGCTCAAGGGCCAGGCCAAGGCCATGGTGGTGGTGGGTAGCCGCGTTGAGGCTGTACGCTGGAAGCTGGCGGTCGATACCTACATCAAGGCGCAGGGCTACCCGTTGGGCACGCTGGTGGCCTATTCCGGCGAGGTGAACGACCCGAATTCTCTGCCAGAGCCCGTCACAGAAAACAGCGCCCAGCTGAATCCAGGCTTGAAAGGCCGCGACATCCGCGACGCCTTCGCCACCGACGAGTTCCAGATCCTACTGGTGGCCAACAAGTTCCAGACGGGCTTTGACCAGCCCTTGCTGTGCGGCATGTACGTGGACAAGAAGCTGGCCGGCATTCAGGCCGTGCAGACCTTGTCGCGCCTGAACCGGGCCTACAACGGCACGCATGGCCTGAAGGACACCACGTACATCCTCGACTTCGCCAACGACCCGCAAGAGATCCTGGCCGCCTTCCAGACCTATTACGAGACGGCCGAGCTGGCCGGCGTGACCGACCCGAACCTGATTTTCGATCTGCGTGCCAAGCTGGACGCCACCGGCCACTACGACGACTTCGAGGTCGAGCGCGTGGTGCAGGTGGAACTGAACCCCAAGGCCACGCAAGCCCAACTTGTAGCCGCAATCGAGCCCGTGGCCGACCGGCTGCTCAAGCGTTTCAAGGCGGCCAGTGAGGCGTTCAAGGCTGCGGCAGAGAAGTTGCCCGGAGGCGAGCTGGGCCCCGATGGGCAAGCCGCCAAAGATGAGCTGGAAGCCCTGACGCTGTTCAAGCGCGACCTGGGCACCTTTGTGCGGGTGTATGCCTTCCTGTCGCAGATGTTCGACTATGGCAATACGGCCATCGAGAAGCGCGCCATCTTCTTCAAGCGCCTGTTGCCTCTGCTGGACTTCGGTAAAGAGCGTGAAGGTGTGGATCTGTCGAAGGTGACCCTGACGCACCACAAGCTCAAGAAGCAAGGCGGTGCAGCTTTGGTACTGGGCGAGAACGAGGGCGAGTACAAGCTCGACCCCATGACCGCCCCCGGCACCGGCCAGATCCAGGACAAGGAAAAGATCAAGCTGTCCGAGATCGTGCAGAAGGTGAACGACCTGTTCGATGGCGAGCTCACCGACGACGACAAGCTGATCTACGTGAACAACGTGCTCAAGGGCAAGCTACTGGAATCAGACCTGCTTATTCAGCAAGCCATGAACAACAGCAAGGAGCAGTTTTCGAACTCGCCCGATTTGGCAACTGAACTGATGAACGCCATCATTGATGCGTTTGAGGCCCATGGCGCCATGAGCAAGCAAGCTCTGGATTCGGAGAAGGTGCGTCAAGGCTTGAAGCACATCTTGCTGGGGCCGGCGGAGTTGTATGAAGCGTTGAGAAGCAAGGGGAACATATCCCCGTAAGGCCTGTTTTAAAAAAAACCAAATCAGAGAGCGCATGAAGCACACACCGAAACTCAAGCCGTGGATGAAAACTCCATTGGAGCTTTTGCGTCACGCCGAAAGTCACCGGCTAGGTGACACAGACTTTGACCGAAGAATTGCACTGGTGGGGTTTGATAACGCCATTGAGGCTTCGGTTACCACTTACCTGTCTCTTAATCCCGTACAAAGAGGAGGCAAGCAATACGCAAAAGATGATGTCAACAAGTGGAAAACGAACTTCCACACACTGATTGAGTTCCTCGAGTCATTCGCTGCGCAACAGAGTATTGGCATGCCCATAGATCGGGATGAGTTCATTTTTTTTCACGGTCTTAGAAACGATCTTTATCACAGCGGTAATGGCTTTGTGCCTCAACTCGAACATGTTGCGTCGATCAGGGACGCAGCTGTTTGGACCTTTTCAACGCTATTTGGTATTGACCCGAAACCAGAAATAGCTTCATCGTCTACTTCGCTGCCATCGGACGGGAATGAACAAAAAGGAACCGCATCGGCAGAAACGCAATTTTTACAAGTGGCCATCGATGTCAAGAAGGAAATCAATGAGTTGCTAGCCATCCAAGGAGACAAGGTACCTGTTCAGGACATACACGATGGACTCCAAAAACTTGATCTTCCCGATGATCTTGACTTTTCTTTTTCGCGATTCGATGCAGCTCTTCGAGAAGCCGAAGATCTAAAGAATCAGATCGTTCAAGGACCCTCTAATATGGGGTCGAATGAAGAAAATATCGTCGCGCTAACTACGCAGCTGATATCGCTTTCCGATCACCTGCGCCAGCGCCTACGGCAGTATCATGTTAGCGCCGTTGAGGCTGCAATTGCTGCCACTGTACGAGCAATGCATGGCAATCGGATCGCAGGGACAGTGGTGCAAGCATCAGGCTCCGGTCTATCCCTTTCATTGGAAGCGTACCTTGAAGCTTGCGCAGATGAACCAACGCTAAAAGGCCTGACCCAGCTGGTAATCTTGGATAGGGGCGAACTTGCTGATCAACTTGCCCACCGTCTCGAGCATGCTATGACGCGCTCAAAAAGAGCGCACGAATTTCTGTTTCCTGAAACAAAAGAAGAACTGGTTTCGGCATTGCTTGACAATCACAGAAGGACAATCGTTACGACGATGCAACGTCTGTGGTCCTGCCAGCCTCAAACCGTGTTGAAGGGGTGCATTGTCTCGACGTTGCATGTGCGATCGAAAATTGAACGCCTAATGCACACGTTCCCCAACGGAATCTTCATTCATTTTTCTTCGACTCTGCCATCGATCAAAGCCAATGAGCCGAACTTTTTCGGCGATGTCATATTCAGTTATCGGGTGAGCGATGCCATCAGTGATGGAACTCTGTTACCAGTTGACATCATCAGCATCACAGAATGCGAACAGCTGAGCGACCATATTGTGGCAAGGGTGGAGAAGACTGTTTCGCTGCTATGGTCAGACTACGTTTTGCATGGGCAAGACAAGGCGATTGTTGTCACTGAAAACAGGGCGTTGATGGCCACCTATGCCTCCGCCATATCCAGCAAACTGCACGAAGATTCCTCTATACCAAGGGCAAAGCTACCCGAGGTCTTGGCACTTGACGGCGAAAGGGATCCGATCACATTCCATGATTTCCGCCATGACACAGGTCCGCATATTCTTGTCGTTACTAAGCATCGACTGATATCCGGAATGGATTTGGGGAGCGTAGCAAGTCGCTGCTATGTCACATGCACCTTAAACAATCAACAAATCGACCTGCTCATCCCAATGATGGGGCATATAGCACCGGGGAAAGGCAAAGGCACAATCATCGATCTCGCATCTAACAGGTCGATTCTTGACGGGCTTAAGGGAACGTCAAATAGCCCAAGCCAAGCCTAATTCTTGGATTCTTCCCAACGGACGTTTTTCTTCATTTTGATGACTTCCGCTCCATTTGGCGGCTTGATGTATAGACGCTGACCTGAAACCCGAATTTCACAGTTTTCGACCCTCTTGGTTTGATGCACGAACTTTTTATAACGGCCACTTCCAGTCGAAACGGTTTCTTTCCACTCGACCCAGCTGGCTTGGATAACTGGGAGTTTGGCAATGCGTGCGAGTCTTCGTTGCTCGGCAAGGTGGCCTAGCTCCGCAGAAGTAAGCATTGTGGGCTGAGACTCTCTTGCTAGCGATGACGCCTGTTGGCGGTCCTGCTGCATTTTTGACTGAACCGTTCGTTTCTGCTGCGCCTCAATCTCCAGAGCTTGGATGCGATTTTCTAAGTCGGCAAACAGTGACGACCACAGCAAGTCTTGATGCAGAAACCGACCGCCTTCAACGTCGTGCGGCCACGCGCCATGCGAAAGGATGCGTTCATGGATCACGCGCATGAGAAAGCCTTTTTGAATGAAGTCCTCACCATCGCGCGAGTAGACCATTGAGGCGGGAACGGTGAGTGTGTGCGATTTACGAGTCTCCGACGTGTATTCCTCGCGTCGCTTGCCCCAGCGGTAGATAACGCCATCGATCGAGACTTTTTTGCTCAATTGAGATGGACCGTCCTTTACCGATTTAACCGGGATCATGGCGTCTCGGCCCTGCCCAAGCCAACTTACTAGAAGCTTGAATGCATTTCTAGGCCCGTGACAGCCTTTAAATGAGCAATAGATTTGGTTGGGGTCAAGTGAGCAAAAATAGCCGCTGTCTATCTTCCACAGATCGATCGAGCCTTGAAGCCCTTTAGGCAGACAAAGTTTTGCAACAGGGCCAAAAGTCTCTGCGACAGGTATGTCGAGTGTCAGAGGGCTGTCAGCTTCGCTAGCCAGAAATCGGAAGCGGATGAGGTCAATCTTCATGCTGCCTCCTGTTGAGCCACTTCGTCGATCCCGGATTTGCCTCCTATGGATCGCTGCGCTTCATTGATTCGGTTGGAGTCGAGATCATGCAAGCCAAGTAGAGCCATGTCCCGCGCTAAGACAAAGTCTGGAACTGGTGCGGGATGAGGGTGGTAACAACCGGCCAGCTCTGGACTAGCGTGGCACCCTTGCTCATAACCGATTTCAAGCCGGATGCGCCCTATGTTATTCATTGTGGCTCGCAACAGCCAGATCAACGCATCGCGCTTCAACCAACCAAGTTGGCCACCAGCCTCGCTGAAATAGTTTGCGACGAGAGTGCATGGCAGTTCTGGAGCGCAATCCCAGCCGTCGTGCCCGCTTCCATCAACCGCATTTAAAAAATTGATAAGGCGATTTACTGCCTTGCGCACGGCATTGGCACGCGTCCGAAGTAAGCGATCTTCTTTACGTTGGGCTTGCTTGCGGCTTTCCGCCCATCTCCCAAACTTTATGTGATGTTTGATAAACGTGTCAGGGTCAACATCTACTCCATTAACTGAACCAAATAGGATCTGACTCCACTGGCTGTTGGGGTCTGGTTGCTTAGGTAACGCGCCAGTCAAAATAAATGTCCGCAGGTATTTATCCAGCGTGACGATGTCGGTTGAACGGTTTCCGTTCTTCTTTCTGCTGATGCCAACACCCGTAGCGTCGCCGCCCAAATTGAATGGCCCCAGATAGAGCTGATCTTCAATCTCCCGCTGAGACAGTCCTTTGCTCTCGAGGAGGTCAAACAGGTAAGACGTAGTTCGCTTGAGGAAGAACGCTTCCCGCTTATCCTGTTTCGGTCTAGCCATGCTTAGCTCCTTCTGTTTTTGACTGGAATGGAGCCAGCGTACCGAAACCCGATTTGTATAAATTGGGGGCAGAATTTGTCGAAAAACGCTTTCAGATCAATGGCTTGCAAGAGAAATCTCTTGGCTTTTTCTTGTGCGTCGGATGTTGAGAACGCGTTGCAGCTTTTTTGATTGCTATCAGAAGACGGGAAGCGTTGCGTAGGTTGGATCTACTGCGCTCGGCAGCATTCCCACGGTCGTCGAAAACAATGTTGACGCAGGAAGGGTGGGGCAGATGTACAGCCCGAATGACGTACGCGAGTGGCACAAATTTGGCACACTGAGCTAGTCAAAGTGCGTCATATCTGGAAAGTGTCAGTTAGACAAAGTCTAGACCTGACAATGACTTAGGAGTAAACTGCGGCCAGCCGCAAGGCTTTGATTTCAACTCTTAATCCGTTGGTCGAGTGTTCGAGTCACTCAGGGCCCACCAAAATTTTAAAAAGCCACCCAATGGGTGGCTTTTTTATTTGGCTTGGCACGCTTCGCCGGTCAAGAAAAACTGCCCTCCTGCGCTGTAGTGCAAGGTACGTGGGCCACCGGTCTGGAAGCCCCATCGTCCATTGCGAAATACAGTTGGGTCAGCCCATGCCGCGACCACTTCCACAATGAACAGATCGTGTTGTTGCTGGTTGTGTGCATCTGGCAACACTCTGCATTCGAGCCATGCCAGGCACCCTGCGATCAGGGGCGCCTTCACCAAGCTACCGGAGCCGCTTGTAGGTAGATCAGCCAATTTGTCGACGTCGCGGCCGCTAAGGCTGCCAGCGCGCATGATGGCGTTGATCATGTGATCAGACGGTATGTTGATCACCAGCTCGCCGCTGTTTTCAATCAGCTTCCGGCTGTGGGTGTGCCGGTCAATCACCACGGCCATCTTGGGTGGATTGAAGTCAAGGGGCATGGCCCAGGATGCGGCCATCACATTCTGCTGTGCGTCGTGGGCGCTGCTGATCAAGGTGACTGGACCATGGTTGAGCAGCAGGTAGGCCTTTCCCAGAGAGACTGACTCTCGCGCCTGTGAGTCAGTCTTCATCGCCGTCATGTTCATCGGATTTATCTGCGTCTTGTTTCGCTGCGTCGACAAGAGAGGCCTCCAGCTTGCCAGCCTCTTGAATGAACGAGCTGGCTGGAATGGGCGTGCTCAAACGCAGTGAGGGCGGGGGCAGTGTGGTCAGGTACAAAGGGTGAAGCCAGCGGTGCTGTGTGGTGTAAAGCTTGATGGTGGAGGGAACCCAGATCAGCAAGGCGATCACCGCCAACGCCACGCCTGCACGACGCTGGCGTTTGGGCCAGATGTGGCGGGCGCAGTACCAGCAGGCCATCAACCAAGCAAGGGTGCTGGCCCAGCCTGACAGGTGTGACAAGGCAGGGAGTGAGAATGAATAGGCTGTCACGCTCATGCCCAGGGAGATGATGCCCGCAAAGAGGTAGGCCACCATGCCATGTTGCAGGTGCTGCCAGAATGGCATTTCCCGGCGAAACAACTGGTTGATGATGCTCCAGGCGCCGCCCCACAGCGCAGCAAAGCCTAGCGTGGCCAGCAGGTCGTCGAAGTAACCGGACCAGGGGCTGCTGGGTGGGCTGTCAAGCCATCTGCTGCCGAGGTTCCATGCACACACCAGGCCCAATAACAACATCGCTTTGGGCGAGGGCAGGTAGCGCCGCCAGTTACTTTGCTTGTGGTGATGGTCTTGCGGCAGGGGCATTTCGGCTGCAAGGGCTTGCATGGGGTGACGCAAGCGGATGCGTGTCTGCCCCAGTTCGATTTCGGCGCCAGCAGGCAGGGCGTGCTCCTCACCCACAGGCAAGGCTTGTCCCTCATGCCAGGCGCCGTTCAAACTTTGTGGCAGTTCAAGCAGCCACCCTTGTTCGGTGGTTCGGAGGCTGGCGTGGTGTTCGGCGGTGTAGGGGTCTTCCAGCACGATGTCGCAGCCCAGGCCGCGGCCGATGCGAGTTGGCTCGGCGCCCACGCGGTAGCGACCAATGACCTCGTCATGGCGATCCAGCAGTTCGATCAGTGCGCGCGTTTCCATCCGAAACCTTCGAGGTAATGAGCGGTCAATTTCATGGCGTTGCCAAAGCTGACACCGTTGGCTTCAAACTGTCCTTGAACGCCCTGGCGGTCATCGTCAACGGTGGCGGCCAGAACGGTGAGGTCGTATAGGCCTTTGAGTTTTTTATAGGCGTTCATGCACACCACGGCCCGCACGGGCAGGCCGTGGCTGTCAACAAACGATTCTTTGCACTGGGGTGCGGTGCGCTCCTTGCCAGTGTTCATATTGGCATTGGCACCAAAGCGCTGGCTGTAAAGGCGTGAAAAGCGCAGGGGGCCAATTTGCTTGCCATCCATGCGGTATTGCTCGAAGTCAAGGTAGCCCAAGCGCAGGCTGTCGCGAATGAAGAGGTTGTGCTCCATTCGGCATCGTGTTGATTCGGTGCGGATGCCTTTGGCTTCGCTGGCGGTGTTGCCGCCCCAACAGCGCATGAACTGCTCTTGCGGCATGGGCAGACGGTAGCGTTCGTGACCACCATCGCGCCAGGGTTGAGCCAGAAAGCGGCGGGTGAGTTCGTCTTGGTACGCCAGCGCCTGCTGAGTGATGGTGGGCCAGACCGGTGTGGCCAGCGGCTTGGTTTTGGTGCGCGAACGCTCCAGCAAGGCCTGAGCATCGCCTCCGGGAACGAGGAAGCTGATTTGTTCGGCAAACACCATGGCCGAAACGTTGATGCCGACCACGCGGCCTTCATCGTCGAGCACAGGGCCGCCACTCATGCCGGGGTTGATGCTGCCCGCGTAATAGATCAGGGGATCGAATGAACGCTCGACCAAGCCGTTGAAGTTGCCCTCTACCACCGCGAAGGTGACGTCGCGAGGGTTGCCCATGGAGAAAATGCGTTCGCCCTTGGTCAGGGGCTCGGAGGCGGGGCGGAAAGGCAAGGCGCCGCGAATGGCAGGGTGTTTGGCTGGCAACTTGAGCAAAGCCAAGTCATGCCTAACATCAATGTCAATCAATTCCACGGGGCCTTCAAGGCCGTCGGTGGTGGCAAAGCGCAAGCGGTAGCGTTCAGGCTCCAGTGCGTACTGGCTGACCACGTGGTAGTTGGTGATCAACAGCCCCGATTCGTCGACCAGAAAGCCTGATCCGACGGAGGCCTGGCTGTCCTGCCCTTTGAGCAGGGTGCGAACTTGCAATAACTGCAGGCGGCTTTGATCGTAAATGCGCTTGGCTGAAGCCGACAGGCTGGGGGGCGTGGGGGTGCTGGCTGCAGCGGCCGGAGGTGGGGCCATGTGCCCGGTTTGGGGGGCTTGTGCTGCAGCGGCTGAAGACAGGGAGATGCCGGCTGCGGCAAGTCCTGCGGTTAGCAACCGGGTGAAGGGTGCGCGCATGGGGGCTGGGCTTGATCGATGATGTGAAGGGTGTCCTCGATGGCTGGTAGCCATCGGGGTTCGCGTGCTTTGGCTGCCGACAAGGCGTGCAGAGCGGCTTCTCGTGCGGCGGTGGGGCGGCCCAAAGACAGATGGGCCTGCGCCAGGTTGTTCCAGGCAACTGCACTGTTGAATCGTTGCGCAGCTGCCTCGAATCGTTGCGCGGCTTCTTCGTGTTGGCCGATGTCGCGCAGCGCATTGCCCCAGGCCAGATAACCCAGCAGGCGATCAGGCCAGCGCTGGACCAGCGTGGACCACACCGGGAGTTGGCTTTTGGCAGGCGCTGTTTGCGCAAAACCCAGTGCAGCGCGTTCGGCGGCATCAGGCGTGACGGCAAGCGGCATGGCGCCGGGGCGCATCACCACCATGCTCCAGTACCGGGCTCGGCGCCAAGTGTGTTCGAACGTTCGCAGGGGCATGGCTTGCCGTGCGAGGGTGCCACTGCGCAGCACGATGTCGCCTTGGTCCAGGTCGAAGCCCATCACCACGGCGTAATGCCAGCGCGGGGCCCAGTCCAGCCCCAGGTTGAGCAGAACCACGGGGCTATGCCCAGCTCGAACCTCGTCCAGCAAGGATGTCAGTTGCCCATTGAGTTCGTAGGCCAGGGCGCCAAAGTGGCGAGGGCCGGCCAGCATCTCGGTTTGCAAGGTGCCCGAGCGTCCTGGCAGGAAAACCTTGTCTGCCAGTGTTTGCTGATCGACGGTGATGCCGGCCTGCCCCAGAACCATGGACAGGGCTGCGGGGCCGCAGTAGTCAGGCTCTTGCAGCACGATGGGCAAGTCGGTTTGCTCCCAGTGGCGGGGGCCTGGCCCGACAGACTGGAGCAGGGCATCGCTTTGCGGCGTGGCCGGCAACAGACCACAAGCCGACAGCGACAAGGTGGCAGACAGGAGGATGGCCCCCCGTCTGACACCAGGGGCGCGAGCGATCAACGGCGGACCGAGCGGGTGAAGGGGAAGACTTTTGTCAAGCCCAGAATGTCGGTGACCAGCAGCAGCACGAACAGGAACACCAGAACGCCGAGGATGTCGGATGCCCCGGCGGGGGCTTGGTCAATTTGCACCGCGAGCAGTTGGGCTTCGTTGTCGGTCAGGGCCGCGACGCGGGCGCGCACTTGCTCGATGTCAACCCCTTTTTGCGCCAGTGCGGCTTGCAAGTCGGCGCGAGCCAGTGCGGCGTCAATCTGGGCGCGTGCGCTACCGGCGTCAGGCAAACCTGACTCGACGGCCTGTGCCGCAGCCAATTCTTGGGTGGAAATGCTGGCAGCCTGTGCGGTGCTCCAGGCGCTCGACAACAGAACCGATGCGGCCACCAGGGCCGAAATGCTGCGTTTGACTCGGGTCATGTCCGGAACTCCATGTAGGGAACAGGTTGAAGGTGATTCATTTGTCAACAACAGTCGCTAAACTCGCCGTCTGTTGTTTTCAAAGGGGATCGCTATGAATTCTGGCATGTGGATGCGCCGTGGCGCTGTGGTGTTTGGCACAACGTTCTTGTCGTTTGCACTGGTTGCTTGTGGCACCACCCCTGGTGGTGCGGGGCAACAACAGTCTGAAGGCGGCATGTTTGGTTGCAAGGGCTTGCCCAACTCGCAAGGCAAGAACGCGGCCATTGGCGCTGTGGCGGGTGCGGTACTGGGTGGTGTCATTGGCAACCGCGTGGCCGACAACCGTGGTGTGGGCACGCGCAATGGCGCATTGCTGGGCGCATTGAGTGGGGCTTTGATCGGGTCGCAGTACAAGGCCTCCATCAGCCTGACCGAAATGCCCGATGGCTCGGTCAAGATGAACATTCCCGGTGCGCTGTTGTTTGAAACCGGCCAGTCGGCGGTCAAGCCTGCTTTCCAGCAAACCTTGGATCAAGTGGCCAAGTCGCTGCGTGAGTACTGTGGTCTGCGCGCTCGCGTGGTGGGCCATACCGATGACGTGGGTGGTGACGCAGCGAACGACAAGCTGTCGGTGGCGCGTGCGCAGTCGGTCATGCACTATCTGCAGAACCAAGGTGTGCGTTCGGCTAACTTGAGCGCCGAAGGCCGTGGTGAGCGTGAGCCAATGGCGTCGAATGAGTCGGCTGATGGTCGCGCACAGAACCGACGCGTCGAAATTTTCGTGTCCGAGACCAACTAAAAGCCGTTGGTATGCGTTTGTCAGGGTGGGCGGTTGTGGTGCGCGGGCTGATTGTGCTGGCGCTGAGTGGCTGCCTGCTCTGGTGGGGCATTCTGGTGTGGGGGGCCGAACACCATTGGTTGTTCGCCGCCCTGCAATACGCGCCCTTCTGGGGCTGGCTATTGCCGGTGGGCGCGGTGAATCTTCTGGCGCTGACTCAGCCCTGGCGTTGGCGCCTTCTGGCCTTGTTGGCCCTGTTGGTGGTGCTGGGCCCAGTGATGGGGCTGGTGCTGTCTGGCGGGGATGAGGGGGCAGGCCGCGTGCGCCTGATGACCTACAACGTCAAGGCGTTCCTGAATATTCAGCAAACGGGTGGCTTGGCACGTGTGGCCTGGGAAGTGCGCCAGCATGATCCGGATGTGGTGGTCATGCAGGACGCGGGCGACAACGACGCCACGACGACCAAACTGTCAGAGCAGTTTCTTCCTCTGGTGCAAGGGCGGCAGTTTTATGCCTTTGGGCAATTCATCGTTGCCAGTCGTTTGCCCATGCGTGATTGCACCCATGGCTATGTGTCATTCTTCAAGGAAACACACACCTATGTGCATTGCGTGATCACGGCCTATGGCAAGGACATCGATCTGTACACAGTGCACTTGCTGTCACCCCGTGATGGCCTGAATGCGCTGCGTGAGAAATCCTGGGCGGGTTCGGCGAGCTGGACAAGGAGTTTTCAGGCGCGTCTGATTCAGTCACACGCTTTGCGAGAGCACTTGGCCCAACGCAGCCAGTCGCGGCCGGTGATCATGGCCGGCGACTTCAATGCGCCTGAGCGGTCCCTGGTTCTGCGGCCATTGCTACAGGCTGGGTTGCGAGATGCCTTTTCCGCTGCGGGGCTGGGCTATGGCTACACGCATGGGCATTCTTTGCGTCCAGGCTGGTCCATCAACCGGATCGACCACATTCTGGTCAGTGACGACTTGGGCGTCGAGCATTGCGATGTGGGTGGCAAAGAGGCTTCGGAACACCGTCCAGTGATTGCGGACCTGCTGATTCACCGAGACTGATCGGTCTCGGTCTCAGTTGATACGGTTACGCAGCCAGCCGCCCTGGCCGACGGCGTGCCGCCATCTCTCGCCCCATGCCTTTGAGGTCCCAGTTGGAAATGCGGGCGCGTGCTTCCGGGTAGATCAGCGATTCTTCTAGCTTCATGTGGTCGTGGTACAGCGCAGCGAACACCGGAATGGCGTGTTCCAGTTGCTCGATGTTGTACCAGTTGTAGCCTGCGGAAATCGATTCGATCTGGGGCGCCAACTCCAGCCAGTCTTCCTCGATCCAACCGTGGTCTTGCTGAAGGCGCAGGGTGGTGTGAATGAGTTGGTCGTCGCCGCTGTTGATCAACTGGGGGAAGACATGCTTTTCCTCGTCCAGATGATGTTGGCGGGCGGTGTTCATGAAAAACAGGAAAAGACTTTTCGCGGCATCTTGGGCTTTCCGATCAACGCCGTTGTCGCGCAGATGTCCGACCAACTGCTGCAGTTGCTGCAGTGCCGAGACGATTTCCTGGTGTGTGCTGTCCAGTACGTCGAAGGGCTCAGGGTTCGTGGTGTCAAAAATAGCCAGTTTGGCAGGGGTCGAGGTGGCTGCGGCAGGCATGTCGGCTCCTAGGGATATCACTGATTCATTCTCTCTGGCTGTGCCATGTCAGGCTTGCGTTAGGTCAACCCCGATAGAATCCTGCCCCTGCTGCGCAATCGGTTTGCGCCATGAGGAAACCTTCGTGTCTGATCGTCTGTTCGTTCTGTCGCAATACATTCTGCCCAAGCAAGCCTTGACTGCATTGGCCGGTCGGCTGGCCAATTTGCGTGGCGGGGGGGCGACGACGGCCTTCATCAAGTGGTTTGCAGGCAAGTACGGCGTGAACATGGCCGAGGCCGCCAACCCTGACTTGGCCGCCTACCCCACGTTCAACGAGTTCTTCACTCGCCCGCTCAAGCCTGGGGCGCGTCCTTTGGCTGACAAGGCCTTGGTGTGTCCGGTGGACGGGGCCATCAGCCAGGTGGGGGCCATCAAGAAGGACCAGATCTTTCAAGCCAAGGGCCACCACTATTCGACCCGTGCGCTGGTCGGGGGGGATGCCGAGTTGGCGGCGGAGTTCGAAGACGGGACCTTTGCGACCATCTATCTGAGCCCCAAGGATTACCACCGCATTCACATGCCTTGCGATGGTCGTCTGACGCGCATGATCTATGTGCCCGGTGACTTGTTCTCGGTGAACCCTGCAACGGCGCGCGGTGTGCCGGGCCTGTTTGCCCGCAATGAACGTGTGGTGTGCGTGTTCGAAACCGCTACAGGTCCCTTTGTGTTGACCCTGGTGGGGGCCACCATCGTGGGCAGCATGGCGACCGTATGGCATGGTGTGGTCAACCCACCGCGCACTCGCAACGTGCGTGAATGGCGTTATGACGACCAGAACATCGTGCTGAAAAAGGGCGATGAGATGGGGCGCTTCCTGCTGGGGTCGACTGTGGTCTTGTTGTTTCCCAAGGAAGGCCATGTTCAGTTCAACCCTGCGTGGGATGCGACCCACCCCGTGCGCATGGGCGAGGCCATGTCGCGCAACTGATTAGGGTGGCTCGTCGGGCCAGTCGAGTGTTCGCTGTGATTCAAATGAGCGCGCTTGCCCTGTGATCGGGTCGGTGAAGGCCACGGACTTGGCCAGCAACTTCAGGGGCTGGCTGTAGTCGGGAATGTGATCAGGCAACAGCACGGGGTAGTACAGGTCGTTGACGATGGGCATGCCCAGCGCAGACATGTGCGCACGCAATTGGTGCTTCTGGCCCGTGATGGGCTGAAGTTTGTAGCGGCACAGATCGCCGTGGCGTTCTATAACGTCAATCACCGTTTCGGCATTGGGTTCGCCAGGCACTTCTTCCATGGCCATGAACTGAGCGCTTTCCTGCAATCGACTGCGGTGCGTGTGGGGCCAGTTCAAATCGGCTTGTGCGGGGGCGATGGCCTCGTACTGCTTGGTGATGGTCTTGTCTCGAAACAGGTGCTGGTAGGCCGCACGGGTGGGCGGCTGAACGGAAAATAGCACCAGCCCCGCCGTGTCGCGGTCAATGCGGTGCATGGGTGTGAGGGTGTCAATGCCCAGCTTGCGCTTCAGTCGCACCAGCAGGGTTTCTTGCACATAGCGCCCCGCAGGCACCACAGGCAGGAAGTGCGGCTTGTCTGCCACCACGATCCACTCGTCTTGAAACAGCACGGTTTCGTCGAAGGGAATGGGGTGCTCGAAGGCCACGCGGCGGTAGTAGTAAATGCGTGTCTGCTTGCGGTAGCTGGCTTCGGGGTCCAAGGCTTGCCCGTGTTCGTCGATCACCTCACCGGCCTGCATGCGGGCCATCCAGTCTGCTCGACCGACGGAGGGGAGCCGATGCACCAGGTAGTCGATCAAACGCAGCCAGGGGCCGGGCGGCAGCACCAGTGAGCTGGCACTGACGCCATCGACCGTGGGCGGAGTGAAAGCGCGTGTCATCTGGGGCAGGCCTGCCGGATGCGCTCAAGGGTCAAGCCGATGCGCGCGTTCCAGGCGCCACAGTTCTTCTGGCTCATTGGGGTCGTAGACCTGATCGATGGTGGTGGGTGTTTCCTGCAGATGCGTGTCGATGGCCACGCGGCTGTCGAACACGAAGCACTCGCCTTGCCAGTCCTTGTCGGCGTCAGGCAGGGTGAGGAAGTAGTTCAGGATGCCGCCTTCGAGTTGGTACACGTCCAGGCCCTTTTCCTGCATCCAGCCGCTCATTTTCTCGCAGCGGATGCCGCCGGTGCAGTACATGGCCACCTTCTTGCCTTGGGTCTTCCATTCCTCGGCGTGGTCTTGCACGTATTGTGGAAAGTCTCGGAAGTTGTTGACCTTGGGGTCCACGGCGTGGTCGAAGTGGCCTAAGCGATATTCGAAGCTGTTGCGGTTGTCCAGCACGACCACGTCGTCGCGTTGAATCAGTTCGCGCCATTGTTCAGGGGGCACATGGTTGGCCGCGGCGCGGTTGTCGGTCAGCCCGGTGATGCCGTCAATGCCGAAGGCGACGATTTCACGCTTGCGGCGAATTTTCATCTTGAAAAATGGGCGGGTCCGGCAGGGGCTGCGCTTGAACACCATGTCGGTGAAGGCGCCGTGGAATCGTGGGTCGTGTTGCAGGGCCTGTTCAGCAGCCGTCAACTCAGCAGCTGAGCCCGCCATCACGCCATTGATGCCCTCTTCGGCCACGATGATGCTGCCCATGACCTTGCGGGTCACATCGCGCAGGGCTTCGGCCACGGCGTCGGGGTCTGCCAGAGGGACGAATTTGTAGAACGAGGCGTGAATCTGGACTTCTGGGGCATTCATGCCCGAAATTGTCGCATTGCAGGGCATCCACGGCAAAATAGCGGGCTATGACACGTCCTGCTACTGAATTGCTTTTGCCCGCCGGCTCGCTGGAAAAAATGCGCGCCGCTTTCGACTTTGGCGCCGATGCGGTGTATGCCGGCCAGCCGCGCTACTCCCTGCGCGCGCGCAACAACGAGTTCCGTGTGGAGCAGTTGCAGCAGGGCATTCAGGAAGCCAAGCAGCGCGGTAAGAAGCTGTATGTGACCAGCAACCTGATCGCGCACAACGACAAGGTACGTACCTACCTGCGCGATATTGAGCCCATCATCGAAATGAAGCCCGACGGCATCATCATGGCCGATCCCGGCCTGATCATGATGGTGCGCGAGAAGTGGCCCGAGGTGCCTATTCACCTGTCGGTGCAGGCGAACACCACCAACTTCGCTACGGTGAAGTTCTGGGAAAAGATGGGCGTGCAGCGCATCATCTTGTCGCGTGAGTTGAGCCTGGACGAGATCGAGAAGATTCGCCAGGAATGCCCGACCATGGAAATTGAGGTGTTTGTGCACGGTGCGCTGTGCATTGCCTATTCGGGCCGTTGCTTGTTGTCGGGTTATTTCAACCGCCGTGACCCCAACCAGGGCACTTGCACCAACGCCTGCCGCTGGGAGTACAACACCTACCAAGGCACGCAAGCGTCTGACACGGGCGAGGTCATTCCCATCAAGCTGGAAGGCGATTTCAATTTCGCCAAAGAGCAGGAAGACGCCGAAAAGGCTTTCTCGGCTTGCGGCGATGGCCAGCGTCACCCCGCTGCAGACCAGGTCTATTTGATCGAAGAAGCGGGGCGCCCCGGTGAGCTCATGCCCATCATGGAAGATGAGCACGGCACGTACATCATGAACTCGAAAGACCTGCGTGCCGTGGAGCACGTGGAGCGCCTGGTCAAGATCGGCATCGACTCATTGAAGGTGGAAGGCCGAACCAAGTCGCTGTACTACGTGGCGCGGGTGGCCCAGGTCTACCGCCAAGCCATTGACGATGCCAAGGCCGGCCGCCCATTCAACAAGGATTTGTTGCTGCAACTGGAAGGCATGGCCAACCGTGGCTACACCGGCGGTTTGCTGGAGCGCCGTCCCGCGCAGGATTACCAAAACTACATCACCGGCCATTCCGAGTTTCAGCGCAGCAAGTTCGTGGCCGAGGTGCGCGGCGTGGCCGATGGCTGGGCGGAGGTTGAGGTGAAGAACAAGTTCGCGGTGGGTGACCACATCGAGATCATTCACCCCAGTGGCAACCAGATCGTGAAGCTGGAAGCCATGCGCAATCTGGAGGGCGAGGCCATTGAAGTGGCTCCCGGTAGCCCTTTGCAAGTGCGCATTCCGCTGGAAGCGAAGTACAGCGGGGCTTTGCTGGCGCGTTTGCTGGAGCCTCAAGCGGCGGTCTGATCAGCCACTTCGGTGCTGATCGTAGGTCACGAACTCCTGGCCATCAGGAGGCAGGCACAACCAATCAGGGTGGCTCAGCGTGTGGCGAATGTCTTTCAGCCCTGTGTGCCAATGCGTTTGCATGGTCTGGAAGCTGAACTCATAGTCTTTCGCATTGCTTTCCCATTCCTTGTCTTGGTAGATCAGGTGAAGCACGGCGTATTGCCTTGAGCAGGCTTCTTCGGCAGCCTGTTGGCACCAGGGGTTGGTTAGCCGTTCCTTTTCAGGGATCAGTTCCAGCAACTCGCGCAGCATATGCCGGTTGCGCTGCTGGTGCTGCATGACGTCGGTAATGGCTCGGGTTCGACTGGAGTACTGAATGTCTTTTTGCCGCTCTTGTGCGTCGAACACATTGGTGGGCAGGGGGCCTTTGGCGCTCCATAGGTCTACTTGAAAGGTGAGGGTGTTGCGGCGCGGCTTGGCGTGCAGCACTTCAGCCAATGGCGTATTTGAGACCAGACCGCCATCCCAGTAGTAGCGGCCCTGTACTTCAACCGCTGGAAAACCGGGCGGCAAGGCCCCGGAGGCCATGAAATGCTCGGGGCGCATGCAGCCCTTGGCGGGGCCGTGGGTGTTGTCGAAGTAGGTGAAGTTGCCGGTTTGCACATCGACCGCGCCGACTGACACGCGCATGAGGCCCGCATTGATGCGGTCGAAATCAACAAAGCGTTCCAGCGTGGATTTCAGTACCGAGGTGTCGTAGAAGCTGACTTCGGTCACAGGTTCGTCCAGCCCCAACCAGGGTGAAATGCCGCGTGGGTTGAAAAAGCCGTTTTGCCCCATGGCGAGCGTGAGGCTGGCTTCGAGTGCACTGCGCACTTTGCTGACCGGGGTATGCAGTGACTGGGCGAGAGGATTGCTGGGCAAGGCGCCTAGCGACAGCCCCCGAGGTGGGCTGCAGATGGTTTCCCAAAAGCCCTGCAGCCGCGACAGGCGATGCTCTGGCGCATTGCCGGCAATGATGGCGCTGTTGAGTGCGCCAATCGAAATGCCGGCTACCCAGTCGGGTTCAATGCCCGCTTCCAGTAACCCTTCCACCACGCCAGCCTGATACGAGCCCAAAGCCCCGCCACCTTGCAGCACCAGGGCAACCGTGTCCCACTCGCAGCAGGGTGACGAGGGGGGGGTGGACAGTTTGGACGAGGTGGGTACTGCGCGAGAACGGGTGCTCATGACGAGTCCTTTCGCGGTGAAGTCAGCTGTGACTGGCAGTATGGCAGCGGCGTGGTGTGTTCACAAGCGGTGGCGGCGAGTGGCCATGCCCAGAGCCAGTATGCCCAGGCCCCACAGGAGGTAGGCGCTGGGTTCAGGCACCACGGCGGCCATGGCCACCCCCAACTGTTGATGCACCACGGCAGAGAAATGGGTGCCATCCCAGAACACGTGCTGATCGGGGTTGGCGCACACGCTCTCAACGCCCCAGAAGCCGCCACTTACGCAGGGCGTGGTGCCATCCAGGCCGCCTGAAATCAGGTTTTGCACAAAGCTGGGGGTGTCGAAGGTGCGAATGGTGATGCCGGGGTTCTGGCCAGACAAGCTTGCGGCCAGGGTTAGCAGCCCGGCGTTGACACTTTCGCTGGCGTTGTGAAAAGACTGTGCCGAGGTGGCACCGCCTTCGACCACAAAGGGGGCCGCACCCAGATCAGGCAAGAGAGGCAACAGTATTTGGCGGGCCCCTGCCTTGATCAGCTGTTGTGACACCCCTTGAAGGTTGGCCAGTGTTTGGCTGATGCTGGCCGGGGTTTTGCTGAGGAACAGATCATTGGCGCCGGCCCACAAAACAACTTGGGTGTTGGTCGCGATGGATGGCGAGGCCTGCAGATACTGACTGACCTGCGATTGCACGCCGGTGTTGTCGAAATTGCCAAAGCCACCGTTGAGGATGTTGCGAGTGTCGGTGGTGGCGCCGCCCCAGGCACGGTCGTCAAGGGTGTAGCCCAAGGTTTGGGCCATGATTTCAACGGCGACGGGGCCATTCGAAAATCGCCCTTGCCAGTACGGTGGGCTGGGCGGAACCGGATCGCCTGCTTGCGTCAGGCTGTGCTGCCAGGCCAGACCGTTGTCACTGAGGCTGTCGCCAAACACCAGCAGGGTTTGGGCATGGATGTTGATGGTGCAAAGCGCCAGGCCAAACGTGGCCAGGCTCGTGGCAAGGGCACGAGACATGAAAGTCCTTCCTGATTTGAATGTGTGTTGCATTCATTCTGGAAGGGAAATTCGGTCAAGGCCAAGAGGGTCAGCCCGGCAAGTTGTATCCAGTGGTGAGGGCCGGGAGGATGTGGCGCAGCAGGGTCCAGGTTTGGTCTACCGCTGCGATTTCGACCGATTCGCCCGGTGCGTGCGCGCCCCGAATGGTGGGGCCGAAAGACACGATGTCCATGCCAGGATATTTCGCCGCGATCAAGCCGCACTCCAGGCCTGCGTGAATCACTTGTATGTGCGCATCGTGGTCATGCAATTGGCGGTACACGGCCTGGCACTGCGCCAGCAAAGGCGAGGCGGGGTTGGGGGCCCAACCTGGGTAGTGCCCACTGGCAGTGGCCGAGGTGCCTGTTAACTTGAACAAGCTGATGATTTGATCTGCCAGGGCATTGAAGCCAGATTCGATCAAAGACCTCACCATGAAGTTGCAAGAGCCGTGCGCGGGTTGAAGATCAACCATCCCCAGGTTGTTGGAGGTTTCGACTACGCCGGGCACTTTCACGCTCATGCGCTGCACCCCATGCGGCGCGGCATGCAGGCTGTTCAGCCAGATGGCTTGTTCTGATGCCGACACGAGTTGAGTCAAGCCCTCTGCAGCTGCCACGCGCAAGGCCAGCTTGGGCTCAATGTCAGACCATTCTTGAACCAATAGGGCTTGCCATTGCTCAATCGCGGCGGCCAGCGAGGCTTGATGCTGAGAGGGCACGGCCACGGTGGCAAACGCTTCGCGGGGCAGGGCGTTGCGGGCGGTGCCGCCTTGAAGGCTGGACAGGCGAAGGCCGAAGCGTTCGGTCAAATCCAGCAGCACGCGAACCAGCCATTTGATGGCATTGCCGCGACCTTCGTGGATGTTGACGCCCGAGTGCCCGCCGCGCAGGCCTTGCAGGCTGATCTTGAATGGCAGGTAACCTGCAGGCAGGGCTTGTGCCTGGCCTGGGCGTTCCACATTCACGTCGACCCCGCCTGCGCAGCCTAGGTAAAACTCCCCCCACTCTTCGGTGTCCAGATTCAGCATCAGCCGGCCTTGCAGCAAGCCAGGCTGCAGACCATGCGCGCCACCCATGCCGGCTTCTTCGTCTACGGTGAAAAGCGCCTCAATGGGGCCATGCTTCAGTTCGGTGTCTTCCAGCACGGCCAGCATCATGGCCACGCCCATGCCATTGTCGGCACCCAAAGTGGTGTCGGGGGCTTTCACCCAGCCGTCTTCGACCACGGAGTGAATCGGGTCACGTGTGAAGTCGTGGTTCGAGCCCGAGTTCTTCTGGCACACCATATCGAGGTGGGCTTGTAGCACCACGCCGGGGGTTTGCTCGCAGCCGGCGCTGGCGGGCTTGCGAATGATGAGATTGCCAGCGATGTCAATGAGGGTCTCGAGTTGACGCGCTTGCGCCCATTGCACCAAGTGATCGCGCAAGGCCCCTTCTTGCTTGGATGGGCGAGGGATTTGGCACAGGGTGGCAAAGTGTTGCCAGACGATGGCGGGTTGCAGAGTCTCGAACATCGGGCAGATTCGGCTGGGGTGATGTGGGGCGGGTGTGTTGTGCGCGCTTCAGGCCTCGGCCAGCGCCTTGGCAATGCATTGGCGGTTCACCGTGGGGCGGGGCACGCGCACGTCAAACCAACTGCGAACGTCTGAGTCGAGGCCCACGCCATGCATGAAGTTGTAGATGGCTTTTTTCAGGGCGCGGCCCATGGCATCGTGGTCGACCCCGGTGGGGTCGATGAAGGCAATGTCGTTCTTGGCAAAGGACACGGGCGGCAGGGCCTGCAAGGTCACGCCGTATTCTTCGGGGTTCATGCCCACAGGCGAATGCACAGTGCAGGCAAAGCGGTGGAAGAAGCCGCTTTGAATGCAACCGTTTTCGAACAGCTGGCGCACGTATTCCAGCGCGTCCACCGTGTCTTGCACGGTTTGGGTGGGGAAGCCGTACATGAGGTAGGCATGCACCAACACGCCCGCCTCGGTGAACGAGCGCGTGACTTTGGCCACCTGTTCTACCGAAACGCCTTTTTTCATCAAGGCCAGCAAGCGGTCTGAGGCGACTTCCAGCCCACCTGAAATCGCAATGCAACCGCTGTCAGACAAGAGTTGGCACAACTCGGGCGTGAAGGATTTTTCAAAGCGGATGTTGCCCCACCACGAAATTTGCAACTTGCGTTTGATGAGCTCATGCGCCAGCGCCTTGAGGGCCTTGGGCGGCGCGGCTTCGTCCACAAAGTGAAAGCCGGTTTGCCCGGTCTCTTTCACAATGGCCTCGATGCGATCGACCAGGATCTCGGCCGTGGCGTTTTCGTATCGGCCAATGTAGTCCAGGCTGATGTCACAGAAACTGCATTTCTTCCAATAGCAGCCGTGTGCAATGGTGAGCTTGTTCCAGCGTCCGTCCGACCACAGCCGATTCATTGGGTTGAGCATGTCCAACAGCGACAAATACTCGGTCAGCGGCAGACCATCCCAGGTGGGTGTGCCCACTTCGGCAAAGGGCACATCGGGATCGGCCCAGTTCATGTACTTGACTTGACCTGATTCGGCGTCGCGCACAAAGGTGCGCACCAGCCGCTGTTTACTGCGCTTGCCTTGCAGGTGCTCGAGCAGGGCAAGCAGAGGGCGCTCTCCGGCATCGAGGGTGACGAAGTCGAAGTAGTCAAACACGCGCGACTCAGACAGTTCGCGCAATTCCGTGTTCACGAAGCCGCCACCCAGCGCGGTGTGGATGTGCGGGAAGCGGGCCTTGATGGTTTGGGCCATGCGAAAGGCCGCGTACACATTGCCGGGAAAGGGCGTGGACACGAGCACGAGTTGGGGCTGGTGTCGCTCGACGGCCTCGATGGTCAATTCCGCCAAGAGCTCATCGACCAGATTGGGTGGCGCTTCCAGCGCATCGGCCAAAGGGTCAAACGACGCTTGGCTGGCGGCCAGCGATTCGGCATAGCGCACGAACTGAAAGCGTTCGTCTACCGCGTCGCGCAGCACATCGGCCAGATCGTTCAAATACAGCGTGGCCAGGTGCTTGGCGCGGTCGTGCATGCCCAGCGAGCCAAAGGCCCAGCCAATCGGGTCTTCGCTTTCCTCGTCGACCGTGTAGTGCTCAATCGCGTCGAAGCGAGGGCCTTCTGGCAGAAAGCTGCGGTTGCAGATGCGGTGGCCCAAGGTGGGGTCTTTGCCTTGCAGGAAACGTAAGGTGGGGCCAATGGTGCCGGCGTACCGCTCAAACTGTTCTTCGAACGACTGCAGTGCGGGCGTGCGTGCCTTGCGGGGCACGGCTTTGACGCGGCCAAGCACGGCCTGCAAGCCCTCGCGGGTGAACAGGCGCAGCACCAGCTTCAGTGCCAGGTCGTCTTGAAATGCGGGCACGCCGCGCGAGCGCAGAAAACCGGTGAGGTAGGCCGTAGACGGGTAGGGCGTGTTGAGCTGCGTCATCGGGGGGATGAGCGACAGCACGCGAATCGCGGCTTTGTCCGTCACGTTCTCCGTCGCCATTTCCGTCACAGGAAACGCTCCAGCAGCTTCTTGGAATGCTTGTCGAGGTCGCGCCAATTGCCAATGCGGAAATGCAGGCCGTTGCTGCTGGCAATCAGCAGCTGGCCTTCACCCAGGCGGCGAATGTCGTCTTCCGACTTCAGTACCAACTGGGTGGGGCCTCGGTCGGTTTCCACGTCCCAAGTGCTGGGGGTGGAGAACGTGGACACCTTCAAGATGCGCGCCACCGTGGGCGAGAACTCGCGAATGGCCAGGTCTTCTTCGATCAGGGTGCGCATGGCGGTAGGCAAGTCGGCCAGGCGAGACACCCAGGCCAGTTCATGCCCGTCGGTGCTGACCAGGGACAGGCCCTCATCAGGCGCGGCAATGGGGAAGGCTCGAACAGGGGTCACCCCCACGTGTTCGATGCCATCGGCATCCACATAGACCAGTTTGCCGAAGGCATTGCGGCTGAGGTTCGGGTTCAGTTTCAATGTGTTCTGATTCATGTGGCCGCTCCTCAAATGGCGTCTTGCTCGGCCTTGCGAGCCTGGGCTTCATACAGACGCCAGTAAGCGCCTTGTTGGGCCATGAGTTCGTCGTGCGGGCCCACTTCCACTACTTGGCCGCGGTCCATCACCACGAGGCGGTCGGCCTTGCGCAGGGTGGACAATCGGTGGGCAATCGCGATGGTGGTTCGGCCTTGGACCAGGTTGTCCAGCGCCTTCTGGATTTCCTTTTCCGTTTCGGTGTCCACGGCCGAGGTGGCTTCGTCCAGGATCAGGATGCGGGGATTGATCAGCAGGGCGCGCGCGATCGAGATGCGTTGGCGCTCGCCACCCGACAGGCCTTGGCCGCGCTCGCCCACTAGCGAGTCATAACCTTGAGGCAGGCGCAAGATGAACTCGTGCGCGTGTGCGGCGCGCGCAGCGGCAATGATTTCCTCGCGTGTGGCGTCAGGCTTGCCGTAGGCAATGTTTTCAGCAATGGTGCCAAAAAACAGGAAGGGCTCTTGCAGCACCAAGCCAATGTTCTGGCGGAAGTCAGACACGGCAATGCGGCGGATGTCCGTGCCATCGATCTTGATGGCGCCATCGGTCACGTCATAAAAGCGGCAGATCAGGTTCACCAGCGTGCTCTTGCCACTGCCGCTGTGGCCGACCAAACCGATCATTTCGCCGGGTTGGATGTCCAGACTCAGGCTGCGTATGACGGTGCGGCTGCCGTAGCGAAAGCCAATGCCATTCATTTCAATGCGGCCCTCAATCGGGCCCAGCTTCACCGGGTTGACCGGGTCGGGCACGTTCGAGACGTGGTCAAGGATGTCGAAAATGCGCTTGGCACCGGCGGCGGCCTTTTGCGTGACCGAGACGATGCGGCTCATGGAGTCCAGCCGGCCGTAGAAGCGCCCGATGTAGGCGATGAACGCGGTCAGCACACCCACGGTGATGTGATTTTGCGAAACCTGCCAGATGCCGAAGGCCCACACAACCAGCAGACCGATTTCGGTCATCAGCGACACGGTGGGCGAAAACAGTGACCAAGTCTTGTTGAGTTTGTCGTTGACTTCCAGGTTGTACTGGTTGGCGGCGCGGAAGCGGTTGGCTTCGCGCTTTTCCTGAGCAAAGGCCTTGACCACGCGGATGCCGGGAATGGTGTCGGCCAGCACATTGGTGACTTCACCCCACACGCGGTCAATCTTCTCGAAGCCGGTGCGCAGGCGGTCACGCACCAGGTGAATCAACCAGGCGATGAAGGGCAGGGGCACCAGAGTGACCAGGGCGAGCCAAGGGTTGATGGACACCAGAATGGCGGCCGTCATGGCGATCATCAGCACGTCGGTGGCGAAATCGAGCGCGTGCAGTGACAGGAAGACGTTGATGCGGTCGGTTTCCGAGCCCACTCGGTTCATCAGGTCGCCGGTGCGCTTGCTGCCGAAATAGTCGAGCGACAAGCGCAGCAGGTGCTCGAAGGTGGTGGTGCGCAGGTCGGCCCCAATGCGTTCGGACACCAGGGCCAGCACATAGGTGCGCGCCCAGCCCAGGGCCCAGGCGAACAGGGCCGAGGCCAGCAAACCGCCCAGCAGGCCGCCCACCAGCATGGGGTCGATTTTCTGGCCGTTCTGGAAGGGAATCAGCACCTTGTCCATCAAGGGCATGGTCAGGTAGGGCGGCACCAGGGTGGCGGCGGTGGAGCCCAATGTCAACAGAAAACCCATCAACAGTTGCCACTGGTAAGGCTGGGCAAAGCGCCACAGGCGCAGCAGCACCCAGGTCGAGGGCGGTGTCTGGCTTTCGCGGTTGCAGACCGGGCACTCTTCGGCGTCGGGCGGAATCTGGGCATGGCAAGTGGGGCACACGCCAGCTTCGTCGTCCTCGTGAACATGCCCGGACTGCTGAGCGGCCTGTTGCCGTTCGAACTGCTCCACCAGGCGCATGGCTGCGCTGTGCTGGTCAAGAGTGAAGCGCCAGAGGTGGATACGTTTTTCCGTATCATGCAATTCCAGGGTGCCCACCCCGGCGTGGTCGTGGTTCTTCAGGCTCAATCCGGGCTTCAGCTCCCAGGATTCCCAGGTGTTGCCGCCGGGTTTGAGCGACAGCAAGCGTTGGTTGCTCAGGACCAATTCGCCGCGACCAAATTGCAGTTGAAGGTCCAAGTCAACCGAAAATGATGCTAAAACGTTTTCACCTACAGCCAGCGGTATCGGCTGCGAGGGGCGATGAGTCTCTTGTGAAGGGTGTGTGAGCATGTGTTTCCCGTATCAGGCTCCCTATTTTCGCCCAATGCCGCCGGCACAACCGAGTTTCAAGAGATCCCGCTGGGTATGAGTCAGAAGAACGACATCAAGCTGTTGCGTATCAATTACCTGCGCGGCCCAAACATTTGGACCTACCGCTCCGTGCTGGAGGTTTGGCTGGACTTGGGCGAATTGGAAGATTTCCCTTCCAACAAGTTGCCCGGGTTCAATGAGCGCCTCATCGCACTGTTGCCCGCTTTGGAAGAGCACCACTGCGGTGTGGGCGAACGCGGGGGCTTCATCCAGCGTTTACAGGAAGGCACTTGGGCCGGGCACATCCTCGAGCACGTGGTCATCGAGTTGCTGAACCTGTCGGGCATGCCCACGGGTTTTGGCCAGACTCGCAGCACCTCGCAGCACGGCGTTTACCGCATGGTTTTCCGCGCCCGTGACGAGCAGGTGGCCCGCGTGGCCTTGACCGAAGGCCATGCCTTGCTGATGGCGGCCATTAACGGCCAGCCCTTTGATGTCGATGCGGCTGTCAACAAGGTCCGCGCCCAGATCGACGACTGCTACCTGGGCCCCAGCACCGCAGCCATCGTGGGCGCGGCGGCCGATCGCGGCATTCCCCACATTCGTCTGAACGACGGCAACCTGGTTCAGTTGGGCTATGGCAAGGCCCAGCGCCGCATCTGGACGGCCGAGAGCGACTTGACCAGCGCCATCGCCGAAGGCATTGCGGGTGACAAGGATTTGACCAAGTCCCTGCTGAAGTCGGTGGGCGTGCCGGTGCCCGAAGGCCAAGTGGTCAACAGCCCGGCGGAAGCCTGGGAGGCGGCGCAAGACATTGGTTTGCCCGTGGTGGTGAAGCCGTCTGACGCCAACCATGGCCGCGGGGTGTCGCTGGAGTTGTCTGAGCAGGCCGACATCGAGGCCGCCTATGGCATTGCCGATGCCGAGGGTAGCGACGTGATCGTCGAGCGCTACATCAAGGGCGACGAACACCGCCTGCTGGTGGTGGGCGGCAAAGTGGTGGCGGCGGCGCGCGGCGAAAGCCTGTGGGTGACCGGCGATGGCACCAACACCGTGGCCCGGCTGATCGACCTGCAACTCAACACCGACCCTCGACGTGGGGAAGAGGAAGAGTTCCCCCTGGAAACCATCAAGCTTGACCGCGAGCCGGCCATTCGCCTGCTGCTTGAGCGTCAAGGCCTGACCGGTGAAACCGTTCCCGCTGCCGGCCAGCGCGTGCTGATTCAGCGCAACGGCAATGTGGCCATGGATTGCACCGATGAGGTCCACCCTGACGTGGCCTACCTGGTGGGTCTGGCCGCACGAGTGGTGGGCCTGGACATTGCCGGCATCGACCTGGTAACGCAAGACATTTCCCGCCCCTTGCTGGAGCAGGGGGGCGCGGTGGTCGAAGTCAACGCCGGCCCCGGTTTGCTGATGCACCTGAAGCCGGCGGAAGGCCTGCCTCGCCCTGTGGGCAAGCACATCGTCGATCACTTGTTTGACGAAACTGAGTCGGGCCGCATCCCCATCGTCGGGGTGGCAGGCTCGCACAGTGTGACCGAGGTGTCGCGCCTGGTGGCCTGGCTGCTGCAACTGAGTGGTCGCCACGTGGGGCTGGCCTGTCGCGGCGGCCTGTTCCTGAGCTCGCGCCGGGTCGACAACGCCAGCAGCGCCAATTGGGCGGCCGGGCATCGTTTGCTGATGAACCGTGAAGTCAACGCGGTGGTGCTGGAAAACGGCGCACCGTCGATCCTGCAAGACGGCTTGGCCTACGACCGCTGCCAGGTGGGCGTGGTCACCGATCTGGATTTCGAGGTTGCTCCCGAACTGGCTCACCATGATGTCAACGACGTGGCGCAGCTGTACCGTGTGCTGCGCACCCAGGTAGACGTGGTGTTGCCCGAAGGCACGGCCGTGCTGAACGCCGACAACGAACGCCTGGTGGAAATGGCCAGCCTGTGCGACGGCCAGGTCATCTTCTTCGCTGTTGACGGACAGAACCCCGCCGTGGTGGCGCATCGTGCGGCTGGCGGACGAGCTGTTTTTGTGCGTGACCAGCACATCGTTTTGGCGCAAAACGGTGCCTACGAAACCCGTTGCATCAATTTCAACAGCCCTGCGGTCCAGAAGATGGTGCAAGCCACCAGCCAGGCCGATACGGAGCGGGTTTTGCTCGCCGTGTCCGCGGCTGCCTGGGCCATGGGCATCACGCCAGAACTGATCATTGCCGGCATTGAAACCAGCGAGCAGGCTCCCAAGCCTGCCCGCTGAGAGTTGGTCTGCTGAGAGATTTGAAAGATACGCTGATGGATGTTTCCCGTATCCGGGCCCTGCGTGGCCCTAACCTCTGGAGTCGCCACACCGCGATCCAGGCCATCGTGACCTGCACGCCAGACGAGTGCGATCTGGCGAAGTTGCCAGATTTCGAAAAGCGTTTGCGTGCGCTGTTCCCATCCATGGGGGCCCTGCGCCCTGATGGGCGTCCGGGCCAGATTGGTCTGGCGCACGCGCTCGAAGCCGTGGCCCTGGCCCTGCAGGCGCAAGCCGGTTGCCCGGTGACCTTCAGCCGCACGGCCTCGACAGTGGAGTCTGGCGTGTATCAGGTGGTGGTCGAGTACAGCGAAGAAGACGTGGGGTCGCTGGCTTTCGAGTTGGCCGAGGCCCTGATTCAGGCGGCGCTGACGGGCGCCTCATTTGAGGTCGACAAGGCCTTGGACCAACTGCGCGAGCTTGATGAAGACGTGCGCCTGGGCCCCAGCACCGGCTCCATTGTGGAAGCGGCGGCGGCCCGTGGCATTCCCTGGCGTCGTCTGACCAAGGGCAGCCTGGTTCAGTTCGGCTGGGGCTCCAAGCAGCGCCGGATCTGGGCTGCTGAGGTGGACAGCACCAGTGCCGTGGCCGAATCGATCGCGCAAGACAAGGACCTGTGCAAGCGCTTGCTGGCGTCGGCTGGTGTACCTGTGCCCATCGGCCGCCCCGTGACCGACCTGGAAGACGCCTGGGCCGTGGCCTGTGAAATTGGCGTGCCTGTGGTGGTCAAGCCGCAAGACGGCAACCAGGGCAAGGGCGTGACGGTGAACGTGGTCGACAAGGATCACCTCGCCATCGCCTTCAAGGCGGCTGCTGAAATCGGCACCGTCATGGTCGAAAAATACCTGCCAGGGGCCGATTACCGTCTGCTGGTCGTGGGCGACAAGCTCGTGGCTGCGGCGCGTCGCGATCCACCTCACGTGATTGGCGACGGTGTGCTCACCGTGCGTCAACTGGTTGAAAAGGTCAATGCCGACCCCCGTCGGGGCGATGGCCATGCCACCTCGCTGACCAAGATCCGCTTCGACGACATCGCCATTGCCCGTCTGGCTTTGCAAGGCCTTCAACCCGAATCCGTCCCTGAAAAGGGCCGCCGGGTGATCTTGCGCAACAACGCCAACCTCAGCACAGGCGGCACGGCCACCGACGTGACCGACGATGTTCACCCCGAGGTGGCCGCTCGCGCCATTGCGGCGGCCCAGACTGTGGGACTGGACATTTGCGGTGTGGACGTGATGTGCGAAAGCGTGCACCGCCCCCTGGAAGACCAAAATGGTGGCGTGGTGGAAGTGAACGCCGCACCTGGCTTGCGCATGCACCTGTCGCCTTCTTATGGCAAGGGGCGCAATGTGGGCGAAGCCGTGGCCTCGCACTTGTACAAGTCGGGCGAAGATGGCCGCATTCCCGTGGTGGCCGTGACCGGCACCAATGGCAAGACCACCACCG
>ERZ724505.326-NODE-326-length-32152-cov-53.293236_pt1 | contig 32152 bp, 48 predicted proteins | sample MGYA00376038_ERZ724505 | MGnify/ENA primary metagenome ERZ724505 (study PRJEB28724, sample SAMN07190884) | wastewater metagenome | isolation source: effluent of sewage treatment plant in Hong Hong | place: Hong Kong | collected 2016-03-17 ...
TCTGTGGCATTACCGGTCTGGCGTGGAGCAGCTTGACCACTACCCCGGGCAATAGACGACAGCAGCGTGAACAGAGCATTGGTAGCTGCCAAGTTACCTTGGTAGCGTTGGCCGATCTGTTGAGCATAGTACGGTGTAGAAGCACGAAGTCCCTCAGTGCTCAAATTCAGGTTCTGGTTAATACCGTTACCTTTCTGAGCCAAGCCATAATCGATGCCACGACTAAACAACCCAGTCACAGCATCAGCACCACGCATCCGAGTATCGTAGCTACGGTCCAGGCCAGCCTTCTCAATGCCTGTACCAAGCTGCGTACCCGCCATAGTGTTCTGAAAGGCTGTGTTGCCAATCTGAGCACCTGTGGACAGTTGTTGCAAGCCTTGATTAGCGATGTTCAGAGGCACAGCAGCAGCACCGGCACCCTGGCTAAGTAGCCCACCACGTTGGGCAAGTGCTTGGTCAGCAGCGGTAGCTTGAGCTTTCAGGTTACGATCTTGCTGGGCTTTGTAGTAAGCCACCATTGCGGGGTTGGAACCAACACCACCAAACTCATTGGCAGGGTTAAGACTCTGAATACCTGTACGTCCCCGGGCCTGCTCTGTAGCTTGGATTCGAGCTAACGACTCAGCATCACCGGGAGCAAAGATACTCTGCATTTGGTCATATCGTTGCTTGGTCAGGTTGTTGACATCAATAGCATTACCAGCAGCAAAGGACGACTGAGCAGCCTGTGTAGCACTGTCCGAGATACCTTGAGCACCAGCAGTAGGAGTGAAAGCACCTTTGTCGTTAGTCGTGCCAACATTGGTAGTGATGTTGTACGGAGTGAACTTACCAACCTGTTCGGTGGCTTTGTTGGCTAAGTTGGTGTACTGTCCTTCAGTCTGAGTAGCCAGATTGTTGTAAGTGTCCCCAACTTTGGTACCTAGTTGTTCGTAGGCTGTTCTGCCTTCGTTACCAAGGCCGGTAAACATCCCTTGAGCTTTGTCACCAAGGAATTGATACTGACCTTTAAGACTATCAGCCAAGCCACCATAAGCATCTGCAGCGGTGTTGCTGGCATTCTTAAGACCTGTTAAGGCTGCAGTGCCTGCACCAATATTGAGAAGGTTGTTAAGCATGCCATCACCACCTGTGACGGTAGCGGCGACCTGATCTACAATGCCACTCAGTCCCGGAATAGCCTTTAGAGCCTGAAGAACACCCGGACCAGCAGACTTAATCAGGTTGGTAATGGCAGGAGCCAGTTGAGACACTGGAGTACCAGCAGCAGCCGCTGAGGCAATATCACTGACAGTGGCACCAGCACCTAACGTCATCGGCCCTGCTTGGGTGATCGGAGCAGCCCCAGCGGCTGTAGGGCCACTAAACCCAAGCATACCTGTATCAGCAGAGGCCAATCCAGCTTCTGCTGCAGGAGCACCAGCAGCTAATTGTGAAGCTGCAACACCACCAGCGGCAACAATGATAGACCCAACCACTTCAGGAAGATGGTTAGACAACCAACCACTATCACGTTCCACAGGAGCAAACTGCAGGCTATCAGGCTGCATATTCCCCTGTACGTCAAACTTAGCAAAATATTGTCCGTACTTGCCGCCGGCCTGTTGGGTGTCAAACGGAGGCGTTACAGGCCCCCAGTAGCCACCTTGACCATCAGCCTGTAATCCCTGCACATTTGCGTTGCCATAGGTAGGGGTCATATCTTCCCTACGAACCCCATCAGCAGAACCCATCGGAGCATCGACAGGCTGCAGCGGGCCAATGTTAACCATCTTTTGTGTTAGATACTGGCGAACCTGCTCAGGAGTCATCTGAGCAAAGACTTGACCTGCCTGTTCCGAAGTTTGCGGCATTGTTTTCCTTAACTATAGAGCATGCCACGACCACCCTGTTGTAGAGCAGTCAAGGCAGTTGGTGCGGCACGCCAAGCAGACGAATCCACAGCGTTCTGAAGCGTTGCAGGGTCTGCAGGGGTAGGCATGACCTGTGTAGGTTGCCAAGGCGTTGTAGGCTGCTGTGGCGTAATCATCCCACCAGAAGGACTGGACGGTACGCTACCTGTGTTTGGGTTGTAAACAGGAGTGTTACCTACCTGTTGTCGAATGTCATTCAAAGTCGGAGGCGTTGGCCCAATCTGTGTCGTCGGTTGAGCCACTGGTGCTAAAGGGGAAGGTTCTTGTGCACCCCACTGCCGTTGCTCACGTTGACCGTGATTGTTAAAGTGTGTTTGTGCCCACTGTGTAGGATTCATCCCCATGCTGTTGGCTTGATAGGCCGGAAGCAGATCAGGATACCGATCAAAGTAAGCCTGTGCATCAGCACTCATGAAGTTACCACCAGCACCAGAACTGTAGATTCCCTGTGGAGTTACAGCACCGCCTGCACCAATGTTCCAGTTCTGAACTGTGTTACCAGTTAACAACCCTTGATTGATGTTCCCACCAAGACTAGCAGGCCGCTGCTGAAGCTGTGCCCATAACTGAGCAGCCTGTTGCTGTGGCGTCCCGGCATTGACATTATCAGGAGTTAGGCGTGTACCGGCTTCGTCATAGACAATAGGTGTCATGGATTGTGCAGCCTGGATTTGGCTAGCTAGAGCACTAGCCTGACCAAGTGTCATCCGTTCACCCGTAGTCAGGTTGACATAGTAGCCCGACTGAGGCTCGTATTGGATCACACCATCAACGTTAAGTTCACCAGCCATTAGAAGCTACCTCCATCAATTGTCCCTGAACCACTCAAGGTTCCATTAAGGGAAGTTACGCCAGTCAGGGTGATTGCGTTGTAGGTGACACCACTGGCATCCAGCTTCGAAGCAATCGCAGCAGCAATAGCGTCAAACTCATCATCCAACGCAGTTCCTAGGATGAGCTTTGCAGCATTCCCAGTGGTCAGTGCATCCTTAGACGCAAAGTCTACAGTCTTGGTATAGTTACTCATACGGTACTTGTCCTGCCTTTCTTGACAAAGACATCAATTTGTTGAAGAGAGAAGGCTAAGCCGTTAATGGGGACTTGAATACCAATCTGGAACACCCTGCCTGCACCACTTAGGTTCTGACGTAAACCTCGAATAGTAGGCACGCTAGAGCCATATTCTCCAATGGCATACTCTGCACTATTGTACTCAGAGGCTGCGCCCGCACTAGGAAAGCTAGCTTGAGTCTGGTTAGGTAGTCCTTCATAATCGGTTCCCCATAGGAAACGAATACGGTATCCAGCCCCACCATATCCCATTAGACGTAAAAACTTCAAGATCAGGAGATTAGTTAAATCCCCTGCGCTTAAATGGCTGGAGAAATACGACATCTCATATGATGCTGAATCGTCTGTGTAGGTTGTTGAGCTTCGTCCAACACCATTAGAGAACCCAAAAACAAAGTCCCTGTTTAGACGCTGTGTCATTGACAAAGGAGCCAGTGTCCATGTAGTGATCCTGGCTGAACCGTCTTGGAGACGTTGCTTCAGATCAAAACAATAGGACTTCTTCACAGCCGGGAGGCTAAGAAGATAGTAACCGTCTTTCTCGTTGTACCCTGCTTTGATGGCATCGTAGTTGTTTTGCAGGACAACATCATCAATCAAGGCATCCCTGACATTCTTGCTGATATCGTTTATCGGGGCCGACTTTTCGTTGATAACACGCCCAAGCGAACGGACACCAGAATCAGACAAGAAAAGAATATCAGTTCCGATATCAATAACAGTGTCTCTAGCAATACAGCCTACTCCGTGAATAACGTCCGATAACGTCATCGTTGAAGGATCGTCAGCACCATCGTACAAGATGATGGTCTTATCACAGAAAATCACTAGCTTACCGTTAAAGCTTGCTAATGCAGTGATAGGGCGGACACCTGTGCCGTACACTGTGTTAAGGTCTAAAGAGCCAGAAGCACCGCCTGTCCAGGCTTCGCCAATCAATGTGTCGGACCACTTTACAGTGATCTTGTCTGTTAAGGTGTCTCCACTCCACAGGCGACCAAAGGCAGCTAAGACAGCATGAGCAGACTGCACAGTGCCTGTGTAGGCTCCTGCAGCGGTGATCTTGATGCACGAAGTTCCGTCATAAACCAGTGGTGTGTGTCCACGTTGGAAAAAATAACACTTGTTGTTGAAGTTTACAGCCTTCCACTGAGCAGTTGACCAATCTCCAGCGGTATAGATGTTAACAGCAGTGCCGCTTGAATCAACACTATAGATGTAGCCTCCAGGCACAGCAAGGATAAGCTCAGTATCCCCAACAGAATTGATATACTCATGAACCAGAGAAACACCATTAGCCAGAATAGTTGCATCGGCCGCAATGAAACGTTCCCAACCTTTTCTTGCAGCCAGCCTACCAGAACGGTCAATGACAGCATTCTTAGCCTCTAAACAGAACTTCGGATCAAGCCCCGTAGGACTATCCTGGGTGTTAAGGCCATAAAAGCCTGGAGCACCGATGTTGATTGGGGCTAGACTGCCTGCCATGTTGTTTCGCCTCCGTAGCGTGCTTCGTCCTGTGCAATGGCATCTCCAAGGGTACGGAGATAGATCTTTTCCTGAATCTCACTTTCCCGCCCAGCATCTTCACCACGCTCGTTAATGGCCTTCAGATAGGCTAACTGGATGATTGGTTCTTTAGGAACCAGCAACGTTGTAGCGTCGGAAGTAAACTCTGCCTGTGGATTGATAGTGAAGAATCGGATGGTGTCTGTTGCTGTGGGTAAGGGGTTGACACGAATCGTTAAAGCACCAGTAGCTGAGTCCGTACCAACAACATCAAACTCATAAGGCGAAGCAGACGCTGCAGTGGTTGTGCTTAACATGTGGTTAAGGTAGTCATTCTGCATGTACTGCTTCATCGCCCACTTAGAGGTTGTGTTGTACACTCCTAAAAACTTAGTACGATTGCTCGATCCTGTGAGTGTGTAGTTCCGCTGTGCAACCACCATTGATAGATCGATTGTGGAGCGTAAAGCGGACCACTGCCAAGCATCCTCTACTTCTCTCTTAGCCTCGTTAACAAAGATACCAATAAGAGTAGAATAAGCAGTGTCCGTAGTAGCAGAACAAACAGGTTCTCGAAGGCGCTTAAGAACATCATTCACCAGTGTTAAGAATGTAGCCTGAGCCATTACATAATCCTTATGTGTGCGACTAACCAGTCCCAGGTTGCACCGATACCGGCGACAAAGGCAATTAAGGCTGCTACAAGCTTTGCAGCAGTTTTACCTTGATTCATGACACTCATCAACTCTTCAATGTGCTTAGTCCGTTCTTTGAAGATTGTTGCTAGAACATCATACCGTTCCTCACGAAGAGCATATTCAGTAGCCATTGCAGAGACTTTGTTATCTAACTCCCTAAGCTGGGTTAAGACTTCTCTAAGGATTTCTTCACTCATAGTCCGTCGTACTCATCACCAGGGACTACAGGCCAGACCATGTTTCCGTTAGGGTCATTGGTGACCTTTGCAATTGCCCAGTTGTCTTTGAGAGCTAGACGATACTCAGCCCAAGCAGTTCGTTTGTTGTTATTCAGGGTGTCAGTGATCTGAGTCCAGTCACAAGCCCGCATAGCCTGTCGTACCTTTTCACGACATTCCTTACGGGATACCTGCTCATCCTTCTGCTTCTTGTTCTTAGTGATGCCTGTCTTCTTGTCAACAACATCACCAATTTCTAGTGTGTCGTCTTTGACTTCAACGAAGACATTAGGGTTCTCTGCAGCCACCTGTGCAGACACGTTGGTAAAGGTAACCACAGTCCCACTGGCATCTACGAATGCATATTTCTTAGCCATGTTTGATCCTTACCAGCAAGTCACACGAATCCAACCACCACCACCAGCACCGCCTGCACCGCCTGTGTTAGCTGCAGGGCAACCGCCTCCACCACCACCTCCAGAACCGGCCCCACCGGCCCCGCCAGCACCACCGTTACCTCCAGTACCTGTGCCGCCTCCGCCTCCTCCAGAGCCTGCTAAACGGCCCCTAGAGCCTGCTGCAGTGTTCACGCCTGCTGTGCCTGCAGAGCCTGTGGTTCCACTAGCACCGCCTGCTCCACCGCCTCCTGCAGTCAATGTTCCAGGTAAGCCACCAATACCGCCTGTGCGGCCTGTGGCACCATCCCAACCTCCACCACCGCCTCCACCACAACCACCAAACAAGGAACTACCACCAGCAAAAGGAGTTGTTGCGGCCGCAGAGCCTGCACCACTAGCACCACCAGTAATAGCACCTGAACCAACAGCACCGGCTGCAGAGCCTGCACCGCCACCAAAGGTTGTGCACACTGCGCCTGTTGTGCCTAATGGAGAAGCGCCAATACTACTAGTAGTACCACCATTACCACCCACAGCAGTTAAGCCACCGCCTGCACCGCCTGTGTTGCTTGCTGTCCCCCCTTTAAACCCACCACCACCACCATAGGCTACACAGAACGCTGTAGTTGTACCGAATTGTGAAGCACCGCCTGCGCCACCATCACCGTTAGGCGTACCGGCTGTGCCGCCTGCACCAACCGTCATTGTCTCTGTAGCACCAAGAAGGTCAGCATCAATCCAGATACTGTTGTAGCAGCCTCCACCGCCACCAGAACCACCAACACCTGTAGTGGCGTGGTTGTTACCGCCACCTCCGCCACCTCCTGCGCCAAGCACTTCAACAAAGCAGATGGTGGCCTGTGCAGGCTTTGTCCAAACTGTCGAAGTACCCGCTACAGCGGTTTCTTGAAGGTTTAATGGACGCCCCAAAGTCACAACGTTTCCTTCAGCATTCTTTGTGTACAGGATACGATCAGTGACATTTACAGCCAGTTCTCCTTGTGTTAATTGTAATGCAGTAGGTGCTGTAGCCGCTGTGGCACTGTTCTTTGTGACAATGGTAGGCATTTATTCTCCGTTACTCTTTAGTCTTCTTAGCCTTCACAGGCTCTTGACCAGAAAGAGCTAAATAAGCGTTAAACACATCTTCAGAGACTTCTTTGTAGTCCCCTCCTTGTTCTCGTAACGATTTAATGTCGTACTCACCATCAAAGCGAAGCACAACACTGGATCGGATATCTTGAAAGTATGCAGGCATTTTGTGACCTTTGAAAGCTGGGATGCCTCCGAAGAGGCTCCCTAGTCTAATTAGAACGAAGGACGGCCAATAACAAGTTTAATCGTTGTAGAAGCCAAGTCCACAGTGGCTGTAGATTCGTTTTGTACACGCAAAGTCACGACGTTTGCGGCAGAGACATAAGCAGTTACCGTAATACCAGCCAAGTCAACGCCAAAACTAACACCAAGTACAATGTCTCCCAAAGCAACACCAGGAACAGCCACAGTGTCTGTTTCTCCAGCCGCGTCAATTAAACTAGCAGCATCAAGAGTGGCCTTCACAAGCCAAACTTCAGAAAAGATTCCACCAAACTGTTCAGCACCACGCTCATACGTAATAGCAGTAGCAGCAGCCATTTTATCTCCTTTAGAACTCTAGAGGGCTTTTACACCCCCTAGAGAGGGTTACCTAGCTATTAAGCAGGCACCGCAAGGTTAACAATGGCGCTTGCGTTGATCGCAGTGCTAGCACCAACCCGGATACCCTTAACACCATAGATCACGTCTGCGGTGTACAGAGTAGCCAGATACTCTTGCTTGTACTGCGTCTGACTGCGGATGTTCTGCTGCATAGCCAGAACAAGAGCCTCTTCGTGGAACATCGAGCAGATACGCGGATACGCAGTGCCCGAAGCAACCGAAGCTCGGTCACAGTTAGTCGTCACGTACACGTCAATGCCGTACACGTTACCGATCTGACCGTTACGGATTGTGTTGCCCTTACCCGACTCACCCACAAACGCCTGTTCAGTGAACCGCGAAAGGCCCATCATCGTGTTCCGCGCCGAAGGCGGGATGATGAAGTGACGGTTTTCCATCGGCACATCCACATCGTCCAGGTACTGAATCGACCGACGGATGGCAGCATCGGTCAGAGCCGAGGCATTACCAGTCGAAGCCGAAGAGTACGCTGTAGTCCCGTCACCGCCAATGTACGACGCCGAGGAGGCATAGGTACTGGTGGCAGTCGAGTAGCTGTCAGCGGCGACACCGTTAGCGCCCCGGGCCAGACGGATCAGGTCTGTATCGATACGCTTAGCAAGCTGGTAGCCTGCATCACTGGTGTAGAACTGACGGGCACTGTTCAGAGCCTGCACAGCCGCGAAGTCCTCGATAAAGCGCGAGTACTCGTAGTGCTTGTCCACCACAACGGTGATTTCCGTCTCAACGTTACCCTGGATAGTAACCGCCACACCAGGGGCTTTGACGTAAGGATCACCACGAAGCGGCATCGGGATGTGCATGGTATCGCCTTTTTTACCGATAAACGGCATTTTGCGAACCAAGTTACCCATGACGAGCCGGGCTTTAAACGACGCGATGACCTCATCACTCCAAATCTCAGGAATGAACTTGTCAAGGTTAGCCGAGGTAACAATACTTGCTGTGCCGCCAGGATAGGCAGCGGTAGAGATAGCCATATTAGACTTCCTTTAGTTGGTTTAAATTATCGTACACGACCTTCGCGATACGCTGTGTAGATCTCATTGCTGAGTTCTTTGTATCGTTCAGGGTTTTGAATTTGCAGACGGATCAAGTCCGACCGACGATACGTCTTCTGTCCGACCTCGCCACTGCCACCTGTGTCAACACTAGCGTTAGCCAGTTGCCGCTTGTTCTCTTCCTTCAATTGTGTAGCCCCGTCGGAAACAATCTTCTGTTTAGCCTGCCTCAGTTCCTTGTAAGTTGAAAGGAGTTCATCGGCGGCTGCAAAGTCGTATTGTTTATCGGCAGCTTGAAACAACTGTTGTCGGATAGGCGACGCAGTAACAAACTTAACAAACTCACTGTCACCAATAACTTCCAGATAGTCTGGATGCTTCGTAGTGAGCTTTTGCTTGCTAGTCATCCGATCCAATTCAAGGCTCTTTTCCTGAGCAAGGCGAATGGAGGGGTGATTAGCAATGACTTTGTTAACTGTGGAAACAGGGTCAGAGAAAAAATCAATATCATCAACAGAAGGTTCAGGTGCTTCCGGAACAGTCGGTTGGATTTGTCGTTTGATAAGTTGGTCAGCCAGCGAACGAACTTCAGCAACTTCACTTGCTTGACGACCGATCAGCTTTTCAGCCTCTTGATGCATCTTCACAATGTCTGCTACCGACTTGCCGCGATACTTTTCCGGTAAGTCTTCCACCGGGGTAGGTTTGGCAATCTGTTGTTCAACTGCATCGAACTCAGTTAACGATCCTTCGTTAACGTCCATGTTCACTAGATCTTCCATGTTATCTTCCTTTTCCTGTCGTCAAAGACGATTGTAGGATAATCAAAACAAACTACTCGGGTCTGTAGGCGTATAGAAGGCTTCTTCCTTCTTACGTTCCCTACCTCTACGTCCAGCCTCTTCATGCTCTCGTTCCCACCTCGAAGCCTTGGAAGGGAAGGCACCTGACCATCCTTCTAGCTTGAACTTTGGGGCACTAACTACACGAATAGCCGGTTCATCACAAGTACGGCACAGAATCTCGAAGGTGTCTTTTTCTACAAAGGCTTCGGAACAGTGCCCATCTCGACATCTAAAGTCACGCAGCATTTTCATTACTGAGTTCCTTATGTGTTGCTTCCACCGCAGATTGCCAGCCAAGAAGCCATTGCAGCACTTCAAGCTGTCCACGATGGTTATGAAGCTTTTCAAGTGTTTCTACCCCTGCAAGGGTATTCAAAGACTCTTTAATCTCAGTCACCTGAGTAATTAGGTCCTTGTAACCCTGCGTGGAAAACAACTCAAACTGCGCTTCATACCAATCTTTATCTGAATCGTTCATGGTTTCCTTATCGGTCGGCTATCAAGATAATCACCAACTCTTCGATATTGCGGCCATAGTTAATCCCTGTGTACGATTGTGTTGTTAAGAAGGCTATCTAAACTATCACCTATATCGATTCCAAAAAGCTTTTCAAGATCTGAATCAACAGTAGAAGTTACAATATACCTTCGTTTCCGTTTGTAGCCGTGGATGTAATCGCTTTCAAGAAGAAGAGCGTCGGTTCCATTCTCTAGGAGGAGTAGGCTCCCGTCCTCAAGAAGTAGACGCATTCGTTAAGCCCCCTCACTACCACCTGTAGCAGTATCTAAAGCGTCCTTAGCTGCTGCTAACTCAGCAGCCTTTGCAGGAGCTAAAGCAATGCTGATTTGATCTGCGTAGTGTCGTTTCCAGGATCGTAGAGCATTGTCCAGAACTAGTGTAAGGTACTGTTCACGGGTGAGTGGTGTGAAGGTTTCTGGAGGGTTTTTAGCAGCCGCCTCAGCAGCCGCTGCAGCGTTATATACAGCACGGGCTTGATTTACACCCTCAATGTTCCGTGCGCCTGTGTAAGTGTAGTTCAGTGTAGCCATTATTCGTCATCCTTGTTTAAGACTTCTTGAACAGGCTGTTCAGCCAATTGAGGTTTACACTGTTCCTGGATTTCTAACACCAAAGCCATGCTGTGTTTAGCAGGAAGTTCGCCTAAACCAGCAAGCAGGAGGTTAACTTTTTCAGGAGACAGAGTAAGAGTCAGTTGTGTCATGGTAATCCTTAGTGACCTAGTTAAAGAGAAGGCTATGTTGCCTTTTAGTTTTACTTAGCTTTCTCAAGAAATAACGGCAAGTTTGCGCGTCGTGCCGCCCGCGTCTTTGATGACGATGTAGCCGGCGTCGATCTCGTCAGCGAAGCGCGATCGCCAGGACGCCACGGCACTGTCGATCACCATCTGCAGGTACTGCTCGCGGGTCAGCGGCGTGAACGCAACCGGCGGAACCTGCGCGGCAGCGTTGGCGGCTTGCTCGGCGTTGTAGATGCCGCGCGCCTGGTTGATGGCTTCGATACGGCGCGGGCCGTTGATCGTGATTGAAAAGACGGCCATGTCATTTCCCCGAAAGGCGTTTCATCTCGTCGAACAGCACTTGCGCCGACGCCGACGCATCGCCCTCAAACTGGAAGCAGCCATTCTCGTCGAACCAGAGCGTGCCGAATCGGTCCGGCTGGCTATAAATACGAAGCGTCGTTTTCGTGGGCGGGAAGTGAAAGGCATACGAATCAGGGTTGCTGATCGTCAGCGTGCGCAGGTAATCCGCTGCGTCGTCACAACTTGGCACGATCCGATCCGCCTGCGGGTTCTGCGCAGACACCAGCGCCGCTGCGTTTGCTTGCACGTCATTCATGGGCATCGAGGATCTCCTGTTGAGGTTCCGGATTCGGATCAGCCGGCGGCTGCATCTGCGCGTCGCCCTGCGCTTTGATCTGCTGCATGACTGCGCCGACCTGCATCTGCGTCTCGGCGAGACTCGCGAGCAGGAGGTTGCAGGTTCCGGGAGTGACTTCGAGGTTCAGTTTGATCATGTTCATCCAACGAGCCAGGACGCGCCGTCCGAGTAGACGGGCACTTTGATTGCGCCTGCGCCGTCAGCAGCAGTGCCGAAGGTCGCGTGCGAGCAGTTTGTAATCATTGCCCGCGCACCGTTGCCTGCCGTTGCGGCTGCAACGAGAGATGCAAACGCAACCGGATCGGTTTTGACGTTGCGCACGATCAGATCGCGGTATGTGCCCGCTGTCCCGTTGTCAATTGCGACGACACCATCCGATGACCGGCGCATTACCGTGTCAGCGCCCGCAGCAAGGTTTCCTGCTGTCCAGCGCAGCGCAGCGCTTGAAAACATTCGCACGCCGTACTCTCCGCCGTATGCGAGCGCTACAGATTCCAACGTCGCAGCGCCAGCGATTAGGCCAGACTTCGCTTGCACAGCACCTGCCCCAGCAGGCGTCAGCACGATGTCGAGATTGTCGCCGCCCGTGCCGAGTGTTTCGGCCGTGATGTTGACGCTGCTGCCCACTGTCGTGCTGAGGCTCAGCCGCTCATAGTTGCTCGGATCGGTGTAAAGCCCGGAGATGTACAGCGAGCACGCAGTAGTCGTTGACGCTGGCCGCAAATAGATCGTGCCAACACCTGCACGGAAAAACGTCGGATCTGCTGCAGAGCCAGAGCCAAACCGCAAAAGCCCCGTGTCGCTAAGCAGCCCTAACGCGCCATCCACCCACATCGTCGAAACGTTGAAATACCCGCGCCTTGATCCGTTGACTGCGAACGAAATGTCATTCGAGCCAGCCGAGTAAATGCCGGTCGTCGCACCCGCCACAGTGAACATCAGCGAAGGCGCGCTGGCAGATCCCGCAGGCAGCGTCAGCGCACCCGTCATCGTGTCGCCGGACTTAGCTACATAGGTTGTACCAACCAACGTAAGCAACTGTGTTCCAGTGGCTTTCTTACCACCAGAGCCAGCAGATTGAACAACATAGAACAGATCAGAAGCCGAGAGGGCTGATGCGGAGGCTAGATCTGAAAGTCTTGTATCAGCCATGCTATTCCTTATTCACAGATGAGATATTGCCTTGCGCATCACGTTCAATTTTCAACCGAGCAGTCCGATCTTTCACAGCCACTTCATGAAGCTTTGTAGCCTGCTGCATTTTAGTGATCTCAAGGTTACGAATCGAATCACGTTCTTTGGTATCCAAGTCTAGTTTCTTGATCTGAAGTTCCATGATCTTTGCACGGTTAGCAAAGTCTTGAGCTTCGTTATCATCGTCTAGGTTGTTGGACGTTGCAGCAGTTAATTTAGCCTGTGCAATGATCGGCACCACTTCAGCCTCTGCCTGAGTCTTCATAGCCTCAGCTTGGGTCTTTTGCACCTTCGCTTGCTGTTCAGCCATCAGGAGTTGTTGTTGCTGTTGCTGTGCTTGCTCTGCAGCCGGATTAGGCTGACTCATTGCCTCAAGTGCCTTAACTAGTTCCTCACGCTTAGACAAGCTAGAGTTCTCAATGATACCTTTCAGGATCAGAGGAACAATAGGAGACTGTGGGCCTAGAGTTTGTAACAGACCAATAAACTGTTGTTGTTCGTACTCCCTAGCCATGATACCAAGTGTTGATGTTGGGATGAAATTTACATCCTTAACAGGGTAACGGTCCGGTGCAAACTGCATAAACCGATAAGCTGCTTTCTCAACAAAGGGCATCAAGAAGTCTTCTTGGAAGTTAATCAATGCTCGTTTGTGTTTCTTCAGGATACCAGAGATAGCAATAGCCATTCCGCCAGTATCAGCCTGATTACCTACTTGTTGGGGTAGGCCAGCACTATCAAGAGTCCCAGTAGCCTGTTGAAGATACCTTTCAAACAATTGGGCAGTTTGAACGCTAACGGGATTAACTTGACCAAAATTGAACGGATAAAGTACCTCTTTCGGATCTCCATTAGTGAGGACCGTTCGTCCAGGTCTGATTTCAAACTTAAACCCCCTTGGCATTCGAGTAGCATCCATCCCCATCATTGGCGCTGTGGCCAAGGCTGTGGCGTCCATGTGAGCACGCATCTGACCATCTAGGGCCTTTTGCATGTTGTAGCCCTTCTCCACAGTACCACAACCAAAGAAGCGGCCTGTGATGATTTCAGGACGATAGACCACAATTGGCCGGTCCTTCATCATATAGGGATTTTCTACGGCCTTCAGTAAATGAGACTCATTACCAATAACAATTAAAGCTTCAACCATGTCGCCATAGTCTTCTTCGTACTGAGGAATAAGCTCATCATCATCTTCGAGCTCATCTTCTAAGGCGTCTGAATCGCTGTCTTCAAGGTTCTCAAGTAACTCGCGAGGTACCAAGCCGTAGTAGCGAAGCACTTTGACACGTTGATGGTCATAGTCCTGCTTGTTTTGAACAGGCTCTAACTCATCATCAGGCCCTGTCTCACCAATAGGGCACTTCCGGTACGTCCCCGACACCATTCCAGCGATGATTGTGTGTAAGCTGATGAATTCTTCGACTGCACAGCCCATCGCATCATCAACATCCAGTGCATTCGGATCAATGATGAAGTTTTTAGGCGAAACAGGCTTCAAACGTAACGAAACTCGCTCAGTTTCCATGACACCGACTGCTTGGATGCCTGGAACACCGATATCCTGTGAAGCAGGGGAACTTTTAGTGCTTTCCTTGATGACAATCTCACCAATACCTGTGCCGTAGACCTCACCAAGCTGATTAATCTGTGTAATTGACTTCTTAATCTTGTCTCGTTTGAAGTCTTCACGAAGATTGGCCTTCAGAAGCGCAATGTCACCCTTTTCTTTGTCTTGTTCATCGTCATCAACGTCAAACCAGTCTTTACGGCCAAAGATAGCCTCTTCAATCTCTGCCTGACGACTATCAATAGCCTGTCGAATGGCCGGAGTAACGATCTGTGAGCGCTCAGATTCACGATTCTTATCCGATCCGGTCCACATTCCACGCCATAAGCGCTCGTATTCGTCCCAGGTCTTCAAATAGTTCGTGTCTCGATGCTCACGCCATAGGTCTGTGTGTGAAGTGACAAACTGAAGCAGCCTTTGCTGATTCTTTGTCATCTTATAGCCTTGGGTGGGTGTGTTGTTATCGTCCATCAGTATCCTGCCACAGCATCATAACACTCGTACTCATCTTCAATGTCCTTCTGGTAGATAGTTATCGCCACTTGGTCAATGTACGACAGAGCATCGATAAGGTCATCATGGGTTCGTGGGTCAGGAAACTGCATAAGTTCGTCCACAAAGGTGTCATTCCAGTCTCCTTTGTTCAGGAGGATGCGTCCATGCTCAAAACGACCTTGCAAAGACCACACAATACGGTCAGTTTTCTTTTTATTGCCGTGCGTCACCGACTCAATACGGGGGAAGAAACCAACCCTCTTCATGATATCCAGCATGTAGGGCATGATCGCGTTCGCTAAAGCACCTTTTTCAATCCCAATGATACGAACGTGGTTGTCTTTTGCCATTTTGAGGATACGTACAGCAGTTTCCCTGATGTCCCACCGACCAAACTGGATGTCTTTAACCCACCAACCTGCGTTGTTTACCTTCACAAGTGCTAAAGCAGACTGGTCTAGGCGTTGTTTCTTGTTGCCTTGTTCCTTGGCCACATCCGCAAAGCCTGCTAAGTCCACAGCCATGTAGAAGTCACCCTCTTTAGGCTCTTCCTTCTCGTACTTGATCCACTGTTCTTTGAAGATATCCGAAGCAGAGGCTTCGAAGGACGACATAAACTCCTGCCGGAAGGCAAAGGAGCTTAAGGTTTTCTTTGCAGCTTCAATCTCAGTGGGGTCAAGGAAGGGATTATCGTAACTTGTGTAGTGGAAAGCAACCCATTCAGGATCATCAGCCTCATCTGCGTACTTGTACAGATCCCAAAAGTGGTTACGACCTGCAGGAGTACCAATAAACAGTGCACCGCCTTTAACGTCTGCCAAGGCAGGACGAATGATTTGTTCCCACACATTAGGCTTCATGGAAGCGTATTCGTCGATAACGACGTAGTACAGACCGACACCACGAAGCGTATCCGGCCTATCAGAACCCTTCAGGGCGATCTTACGACCATTGACTAGGGTTAGTACCCCTGTGTTCTCATGGGCGGCTACAATGACTTCGTTGCCCAGTTCCTTGAGCATAGCCCACATAATATCCTTCGCTTGCTGGAAGGTAGGGGCTACGTAGAATACATCCTTCTCAGGACTTTGCAGTGCTTTGATTAGAAGAATCCAGGCAGCTAGGCGGCTTTTGCCAAACCTTCGTCCAGCAGCAACCACCTTGAATCGGTGACTAGCGTGAAAAATCTCTAGTTGTGCTTTGTGGAGTTTGACGTTTAGGCCAGCCATAGTGTCCTTAGTTGGGGTGATTGATCGGAGTCGAACCGACATCTTCCTACTTCACAGGTAGGGGCTTTGCCTTAAGCTACAAACACCGTTGAATGGTAGCGGGAATGGGATTCGAACCCATGATCTTCAGCTTATGAGGCTGACGAGATACCAGACTTCTCTATCCCGCAATTGATTGGCGGAGAAACAAGGAATCGAACCTCAGTTGGCAGTTTTGGAGACTGCTGCTTTACCACTAAGCTATTCCCCCGGGGTTATTCTTCTGTGTAGTCTATGTCGTCTGCATCAATAGTGTTTTCAGCAGATTCCACATTACCTACACCTGTGATATTGATCGTGATGGCATTCCCACCCTTCTTAGCGTCTTTCTCGAATAACGACAAGGGAAGCTGACGATCAATACACATTTTCAATGCTGCCATCTGTCCTTGATGGTTATCATCCAAGGCTATGCGGACAATAGTGTCAATCACCTTATTTCCTGAAGTAGACAGAAGTCTAGCCTTCAGTTCTTGGATTCTACCATTATCACCTACAGGACGACCAACCTTACCTTTTCCAGGCTTTTTAGCTGCAGCAATGGCAGCTTTGGTAGGACGACCTTTCTTTACTACAGGGACCAACCTATTTTCGACATCAGTCATCAGTGTCCTACTATATAGTTCTAGTTCTCTATTTTAAGAATACTACTTCTTTAATATAACCAAAGTATATACCACTTAAAATAATAAACTACATGATAACAAAGAAAAGTTCTCAATTTCTCTTTGTTCCCTTCGGAGTACAGCATAGAAAGTCTTGTTGTAAAAACCTACATAACTATATAGGTAAACAGTTTTCCTGCTGTAATTAGCATTATACACTCTTTTAACACAAAAATCAAGTAGTAGCTGACGAACGGTAGCTATGAGCCGACGAACGGTAGGTAACAGGCTCTGCAGTCCCCTACGGGAGAGCATGGTGCAGCGGGGCTACAAGACCACTTTGTGACCTCCGCAGCCGGCTATGCAGCCCTCCTTTTCGATCTGTAACAAATGTTACTAAATTCCTTTAGCTGTCAAGTACTTTGCAATATACCCTATACGGTATATTTCTCTAATATACCCTATGAGGTATAATCCTATTTTACCCTTTGTTGTGGCTGTGTAGCTACCACAAAATTCTCCACAGCCTGCAGACCCCTCCCCCCACTCAACAGTCACTGCATAACTACACAGTCACTACACAGCCTGCACAGTCACGCCATAACTAGGTAGACACTGTCTAGTCTATGCAGTCAGTCCGTGACTATGCAGTCACTGTGCACCAATGTAGTGCGTAAGAGACTGTGTAGCACCTAATCCTTTAGGCTTAATCCTTTAGGCGTAGTCTACACAGGCGATGCAGACTCCACAGTCTAAGTTGTGGTGAAGCGAAGCTTCACTGTACAGTTAAGCAAGCTTAACGTGTAACAAATTGTAACTGTGGTTGTGTGCTGTAGTGAACCGACCGACAATCAAGACTCCAGCCACCCAGTAACTTAGGAGTTACCAGAAATGCTCACCCAACTTGCTGCTGAAGTCTTCGGACAAGCGGCACCATCCAATATCAACAATGCACCCCATCAGCCCGCAAAGCTGCAAGAAGCTGTTATCCGCTTTGCTGATGTGGTTGTCTATGGGGCAGTTGCCGAGGCTCTTAACTTGCAGGAGATCATCGCAGTAGTGCGTAACGATCCGCAGCCGGAACAACTCGCCAAAGTTGTGGTTAAGCAATTCGGCGATGCCCTGGCCGAACGTAACTATGTTGCCGCAAAACAGCGCAAGTGTGACTTTAACGCAGTCCTTAAGGCTGCCATTGCTCACGCCGACTTTGCCGTTGCTGCTGCTGGACTGCAGGCTAATGCCAAACTAGCACGTGGACACGGAAAGCCTGCAAAGTCTGCAAAGCCTGTGACTCTGCCGGTGGATGGTATCGAAGTGGAGCAAAGCCTAGAAGATCAATGCTATGCTCTTATCGTGCGCCTTGAGGCAATGGGTTATGCTGTAGAAGCCGTGGAAATTGTGGAAATTCTGAAAGGCGCGGGAATCGTCGCCTAGGCTTGACAGCCCCTGAGATGGGGCTTTACACTCCAATCTGACACACACACAAGGATAGATCATGTTGAAGATTAACCGCCACGCTTCGATCATTGACCCGCAAGATGTGTTTTATGGGTTCCTGTCGAAGACTGAGAACCACAGTGTTAAAAGGCTTGGCGAAGGCGCTTTCGCCTGCACCGTGTCCCATCCCGATCCCAGGCTTGTGGTCAAGGTCTGTAAAATGACTGGACAGTTCGGCCGCAAGGGTTCCAACCCTGTTGAGACTGATGGATATATGCACTGGCTCAAGGCGATTGCCGAGTACCCTACGATTTTCGCTCCTAAGATCTATCGAGTGGATGTCATCCAGAATCCCGACAACCTGCGGAAAGGCGGAGTAACGCTTATCACTATGGAGCGTCTGGTCCCTAACACTGATGCGAAGGTCGCCAAGTACAATCAGGCAATGGCAAAGATGATCGATGACCGCTTGTATTATGTGACTGAATTGGAAACATCGTACAAACGGCTCAAACGGTCAGGGAATAAGGACGCCTATAACCTTGGAATGGCCCTTGACAAGACTTGGACCAGTAGTCGCAAAGACTTGCATGGAGGAAACTGGATGGTCCGTCAATACAAAGACGGAACCGTTTGCCCGGTGATTACCGACCCTGCAGTTTAGCGTAAGCCAGGCAGTCAGCTTAAGAGCCTGCACAGTCGGGCTCTTAGTCGGATTCCCTGTAACCACGTTTAAACGCTTTGAAAGGTACCGCCATGCTCACGTCTAACCTTAATCAATGGGTGGCACAGTCCCATCAATTCGAGCGCCTTGTAGGCCATTCTGTTGACCCTGCAAAGGATTTTTTTATCTCGATCAGCGGACACCCTGACGAAGCAATCAAAACCCCGATCCGGGCGAATACCCATTATCTCCACTTCTTCGATTGTGCCGAAGATATCCCACAGGCATTCAACGACACCCAAGCCTTACGCCTTGCTCGGTTTATCAATGAGGTGCAGACGGCAAAGGGAAACCTTTGGGTGAACTGCCACGCAGGGATCAGTCGATCCGGTGCAGTAGTTGATATCCTTCTGCGACTGGGCTGGACTGAGCATCGGTTTACGATGCAAGAGCGCCGCTTCCCTAACCCGCGAGTGTGGGGTAAGCTTGCAAAGCATTTCACTGAGACACGGAACCTTAAGTACCCCATGAAAGACGCTGGACACTGGGAAATAATGATTGACCGTTACCTTAACCCAAAGCGCCACAATCACCTTGGAAGCATGAAGTAAGCGTAAGATAGGGCTACTTAGGGGTTGACAATGCCTAGGTAGTCCTGTAAAGTATCTACAGAGTTACCACACACAAGGAAACACATCATGTCAGTCCGCACCTGTATTAACCTACGGTATCTTCCCGTTAACATGGCTTATGTATGGTGTTTCGGAGACAATCCTATTTCAATCAACGGGATTAAATTCTTTGAAACTAAATTCAAGGCAATGCGTGAGATGCAATACATGATGAACTACCCCATTCTCCCTGTAATCGAGTGTGTCAGTAAAGGACACTGGGTTATGTGCATGAGTCCCGAGGAACTGAACGGGACGCAGACCCACAACTAAGACTTGACCGGCTCTATTGACTGAGTTACAATAGAGTCTGTCACGCCAAACGAACCACAAAGGATTCTAATCATGGCTGACCGCACCTGTAATGGCTGGAAAAACCACGCTACTTGGCTTGTGAGTCTGTGGCTTGACGAAGACGGTTTTGATGAATCGATGGTTCCCGACAGTCGATATGATGCAGCCCAAACCATCAAAGAATGGGTTGACGATCTTATCGCAGACCAAAACTCTACCGCTGGACTTGCTGACGATCTTATCGCCTCCGCCTTGTCTGATGTTGACTGGTACGAACTCGCAGACAAGTATATCGAAATGAGGGACAACAAGGAGGCAGATGATGAAACTGTTGCATAAAAACAACACCATCAGGGACTGGGTAGTCTCAATCGGGGCGGGTATTGTGTTTGGGTGTTTGTATTTTTATGCCATCTTTGGCACTTACTTCTAAGGATTATCATGACCAAGCCTATTTATGCGTGGCACTTCACTGATGGTAACAAACTAAGAGATGGCTCTAAACTTCCTCCTGTGGGGGAGACTCTTAAGTTTGACGGAAAACCTATACTGTGCACACAAGGATTACACGCTTCCCTACATCCCTATGATGCGCTTAAGTATGCACCTGGAGACACCCTGCATCTTGTGCGGTGTGGTGGTGAAATCTTGTATCAAGGAGATAAACTAGTCTGCACAGAACGCACTATCATCGCATCGTTCGAAGCATCTGCGATGCTGTGTTACTTCGCGAGAATGCAAGCCCTGTCTGTCGTACATTTGATGCCTAATGTGCCTGATGTTGTGTCTGATTGGCTGTTTACAGGGAACCCTGCCTCCCGCTCTGCAGCCCACTCTGCAGCCCACTCTGCAGCCACCTATGCAGCCCTCGCTGCAGCCCACTCTGCAGCCCTCGCTGCAGCCCACTCTGCAGCCCACTCTGCAGCCCGCTCTGCAGCCCACTCTGCAGCCCTCGCTGCAGCCCACTCTGCAGCCAACTCTGCAGCCCTCGCTGCAGCCAACTCTGCAGCCACCTATGCAGCCTACTCTGCAGCCCGCTCTGCAGCCCACTCTGCAGCCACCTATGCAGCCCGTCAAGCCTTCGCGGATCTGGTTTACGAATGTTTCGAAGGGCCGATGGAAAACATTGGATTTACAGGCAACCCATAAGAGGCTCTAGGAGGCTCTGCAGCCCTGCCAAGCTAGGGTGATAGCTACCCAGGGTTGGCAGAGCCTTGTAGGGGCCTTTAAAGCCCTCCAAATTGATTCTAAACATAGGAATACCGACATGATTATCAATCGAATCCCGTTTAACCCCGAAACCGCACAAAACGGAGATGTTCTGGTGCACCGGGACTTGGGAAAGGTTGTCTACATCGATATGTGTGCACCGTATCTATCATGGTCCCCAAAGTTTAAGTAACTGAGGAGTTACTACTATGACAACCAATAAGGTCTTTGTTTCTTTCCTTGGGTGTGGCTATGAAGTCACTTACAAATGGAAAGATGGTGTCTTTACCCCAATTCATATCCACCCTGGTGTGAAGAAGACGTTGCTCTACACTCACCTAATGGACAAGGCTGCAAAGCAGGCAATCGTGGAAGAGTACAACGAGTACTGTAGGGATAACCCTATGCCTGACGTTGAGGATGACTTTTCTACTGAAGACCTACAGGTGTTGCAAGAATACAACGTCTACCTTGAAGAAAGGACTTGACAAACACAGAAAACCTGTGTATAATAGACTTTATAGTTACTATGCAATACTGCATAGTAACTATTTAGTCTTAGTTATCTATAGTATATAATTATTATTACTATAGATAGTTATTATAAACATAGTAACTTTACAGTTACTTCAAAGGATCGAAGTGGAAACGATCAAAGCACACATTCCCTGCGATCTGTGCGGCAGTTCTGATGCTGCTACACACTACAAGGACACAAAGGGCAAAGAATTTATTCATTGCTTTTCATGCAAAGGAACCATTCAGTTGTCGAATCCTGATGTTGTTGTAGTAAACGAAGTGCCCGATAAGATCGGCTCCATTCGTGCTGTGCCAGAACGAGACATTACGAAGGACACTGCACAGTTCTATGGAGTCTATCAAACCGAAGACGCCTATAGGTTTGCATACCCGGGTGGTTACAAGGTTCGACTGAAGCGTGAAAAGAAGTTCATGACCGAAGGAACTCCTACCGGGCTTTTCGGTCAGGATAAGTTCCCTGGAGGTGGAAAATATGTCACCATTGTTGAGGGCGAATTTGACGCCTTAGCAGCCTTTCAAATCCTGGGTAGTAGGTACCCCGTGGTAAGCATCCGTCGAGGGGCTGGAACGGCTTTTAAGGACGTTTCTGAGGCTTATGAATGGCTGGATACCTTCGAGAAGGTGGTGATCTGTTTCGACAATGATCCTGTAGGGCAGGAGAACGCTAAGAAGGTGGCTGAACTCTTTGCACACAAGGCATTGGTTGTCAAGCTGACGAAGTACAAGGATGCCAATGAGTACCTGATGAATCAGGACAACAAAGAATTTGTTGACTCATGGTGGAAGGCAGAGAAAGTTACCCTAGACGGTATAGTTCAAGGATATACCCTGTGGGACAAGCTGCGGGAACCCAAGCCACAGGCGGCTGTGCAATACCCCTTTGCTGGGATTAACGGCCTCACCTATGGCATCCGCAAGGGTGAACTGGTTATGGTGACTAGTGGGTCAGGGATGGGTAAGTCGCAATTCTTGCGAGAGGTAACTTGGCAGATACTAAACAAGACTCAGGACAACATCGGCCTGATGTTCCTTGAGGAGAACAACGAGAAGACTGCGCTGGGGCTGATGAGTTTGGCAGCTAACAAGCCACTACACTTGCCGGATTCAGAGTACACCGAAGAGGAATACAAGAATGCTTTCGAGGCGACGTTGGGTACGAAACGCATTTACCTCTTTGACCATTTTGGTAGCTCCTCCATTGATAATATTGTTTCCCGAGTTCGTTATCTTGCACGGGGCTGCCAGTGTGGTTTTATTCTCCTCGATCATATTTCAATTGTGGTTAGTGGCCAGGACAACGGTGACGAACGAAAAGCCTTAGACGAAGTTATGACTAAGCTTCGTACTGTGGTGCAGGAGACAGGTATCAGCCTTATCTGTGTGTCTCATCTGAAGCGTCCAGAAGGTAAAGGACATGAAGAAGGTGCAGCTACCAGCCTTGCACAACTCCGTGGCTCTGGCGCTATTGCACAGTTGTCCGATATCGTGATAGGCTTGGAAAGGAACGGACAAGCCGAAGATCTGGAGGAACGCAACACAACCAAGCTGCGTGTGTTGAAGAATCGTTTTTGTGGTCTTACCGGTCCCTGTGGGGCTTTGTTGTATAATAGAGACAATGGTAGGATGTTTGACTTGAACGAACCGGACTTGTGAGATACACTTAAAATTTAACTAGGAGTTAAAATGCGATACCTAGGTGGGAAAACACGACATGCTAAAGACATTATCAAGGTAATTCTAGAAAGAACCCCCGCAGGAGCAGCTTGGATTGAGCCATTCATTGGGGGCGCATCTGTTGTAACATCTGTACCAAAAAACAGAAAGATTGTTGGTTCGGATATAGATGAAGAAGTTGTGGCTCTTTATGAATATGTTAGGGATGGAGGAGAGCTTCCTAACTCAGTGACAGAGGAAGAATACCAAAAAGTGAGAGCGCAGAAAGAAAACTTCCCAGAATGGTTCTGTGGTTTTGTTTCAGTGGGGTGTAGTTTTGGTGGTAAGAAGTGGGGAGGTTACGCCAGAGGTAAAAACAGTAAAGGACTATTTAGAAACTATGCTTTAGAGACAAAGAATAAACTCCAAAAAATGGATTTTTTTGGGATAACTCTAATGTCTTGTGATTATAGTGGTATTCCTATTAATGATGGAGACATTGTTTACTGTGATCCTCCCTACGCTGGGACGACTGGATACACAACAAAGTCCAATAACGAAGAGTTTTGGAAGTGGGCTAACGAGACTTCTAAACGAGCTTATGTTTTTGTTAGCGAATACTCCGCCCCTATAGGATGGAAAAGCATATGGGAAAAGGAAACAGCTAGTTTGTCTGGGAAAGCTAGTTGTGGCAAGAGAGCAGCAGAAAAACTTTTTACTCGGGAGATTTAAAATGAAAGTTACTATTGCTTTTGAGAACTGTAACTGCGAAGTTACCGGGGAATACCACCCTGCAGAATGGGAAGAGGGGTTTCTGTTTGCAGGTGCAGAGTTCTATGTAGAAGACTTTACCCTCATTTATGATGATGTTAAGATTATCCCGCTAGACGCTCTTCCTGTGGGGATGGTGGATTCGAAGTTCTTTGATGAATTGGAACAACGGTGTCTTGACAAGATTGAGGAGCAGAGTAGTGACGAATGATGAACTTAAAAAGGAATTACTGGATGCCTACAAGCGGGGGTATGAGGAGGCGCTGAACGCCTGCGTTCGCAACGGTGGCGAGGCTTGGGCGCGCAGCATGTTCGCCAACAACGCGGAGCACATCAAGCCGCAGCAGGCCGGCGTGGCGTGCCCGCTCTGCGGATCTGACTGCAACGAACGTGATGAGTTGGAGAAGGCCGAGCGCGAAATCGAGCGGCTTCGCGCCACGCCGGTGCATCAGGCCGAGCCGGTGGCGTGGGTGCGCCCCGATCAATTGCAAAAGGCACGACAAGCGCCTTTCCTGTGCCGAGTCTCGCCAACCAAAGATGCGCCAGACTTGATGCCGATGTTTCTGCACCCTCCCGCCGCCGAGGTGCAGAGATTGCGTGATGCACTGGCTGGCCTGCTTGAGCATTACGTTTTGCTGGTGAATTCTGGTGATGCTGGTAGTTGGGACCCGGAGGTGGAGCCAGTAGTTATCGCTTCGAGAAGCGCGCTTGACAAACCCTAAACAGTCCTGTACAATCTAAGGAGTAACTACCGAGGTACCAATGAATCTCATTCTGGATATCGAAACCAATTCAGAGAGGTCCCACATCTGGATGGTTTGTACTAAGAACCTTGACACAGGGGAAAGTTTTTGTCACTCAACAGCACAGACTCTAAGCATTCAGATCGAGCAAGCCGAAAGGGTTATAGGACACAACTTAGTCGGCTTCGATCACTTTCTCCTTCAGAAGTTGTGGAAGATTCCCAACTTTCTGGGGAAGTGCTGGGACACCTTGATAGTATCGAGACTACTCAAGCCAGACATCGCCGACGGACACAGCCTCGAAGCTTGGGGAAGGCGGCTAGGCAACAAGAAGATTGACTATCAGTCACGATACATTGAGGAAAGACTGAAAGAAGAACCGCATTACCACTACTCAGACAACGATGAATGGGACTTCCCTATTGATTGGTTGATGTTTGATTACTGCACTCAAGACGTTGATCTGACGGGTGATCTGTATAGGCACCTGAACAATCAACTCTTGAGGCAGAAGTTTAGTAACTACTCAGTTACTCTAGAGCATCAGGTAGCGGCGATTGTGGCTGAACAGGTTCGTAACGGTGTGCTGATTGACCAACGTGCTATGATGCTGCTCAAGGCCGAAGTTGAGGATGAACTCGCAGCTATGACGGATAGGCTTGTGGATGAATTTGAGCCTACTGTGGTGGTCATGAAGACCAAGGTTAAGCATATTCCGTTTAACCCTGGCTCTCGAATGCAGATCATTGAGCGACTGAAGGCCAGGGGTTGGGTGCCTACAGAGTTCACGGAGAAGGGCAATGTAATCCTTGATGAGGAACAACTAAAAGCACTTGACATTCCAGAAGCAAAAACATTCCTACGATACTTCGAACTCCAAAAGATCAATTCATTCCTGACTAACTGGGATGATAAGATCCAAGCTGACGGGCGTATCCACGGCAATGTAATCACTAACGGTGCTGTGACCGGCAGGATGACCCACAGCAGCCCCAACCTTGGGCAGGTACCTTCGGCACAGACTGAGCTAGGGAAACGCTGTAGGGCTATCTTCACAGTCTCTGAAGGCTGTGCGATGGTTGGGATTGATGCCAGCGGGCTTGAGCTTCGTATGCTGGCCCACTACATGCAGGATGCGGACTATGTTAAAGCGGTTTGTGAAGGGAAGTCAGCAGATAAAACTGATGTCCACTCTCTCAACCAGAAAGCTGCGGGACTTGCAACGCGAGATCAAGCCAAGACGTTTATATATGCTTATCTTTACGGGGCAGGGGACGAAAAGATCGGTTCAATCGTTGGAGGTGGTGCTAAAACAGGGAAGAAGCTTAAAGCCGACTTCCTTGCAAAGACGCCTGCTCTTGAGGCGCTCAAGAAGAAAATTGCAAGAATGGCAGAGAAGGGGTCATTGCCCGGGCTGGACGGTCGTCGATTATTCGTTCGGTCCTCACACAAAGCCCTCAATACTCTCTTACAGGGAGCTGGAGCAGTGGTGATGAAAGAGGCTCTGGTGATCTTCGAAGGCAATCTAAAGGCTCTTGACATTCCGCACAAGTTTATTTTGAATGTTCATGATGAGTTCCAGCTAGAGGTGCCTACGGAGTATGCTGAACAGGTTGGGCAGATTGGCAGAGCATCTATCCAGGCTGCTGGGGTAACTTTGAAGTTACGTTGCCCTTTGGATGGTGAGTACAAGATTGGTAAAAATTGGTATGAAACCCACTAAAAGGACTTGACAAACACAGAAAGACCTGATACAATAACTATATACGCTGTAGTAGCTCAGAGGTAGAGCAAGTGCCTTGTAAGCACTAGGTCGTGGGTTCGATTCCTACCTACAGCACCAAACACAGCCCTCATGGCGGAATTGGTAGACGCAGGGGACTTAAAATCCCCAGCTACGGCGTGCAGGTTCGAGTCCTGCTGGGGGCACCAAGGTAACTAAGGAGTTAAAAATGAACGATACTGTGGTTGATGGACGAACCATCAAAGGAATGCGGAACATTGCAGAGAAAACAGTTCCGGCGTTTATTTGTAGTCCTGAAATGATGGAAGTATATAAAGCTGGGATGTTGCGTGGTGGTATTATCCTGGCACAGACTTTTCTTGACAGGGTTGGTGTTCCTTACACTGACAACACTGATTTTCCTTCTGATGATATTATTGACACTACTAACACTGGAGAGCAACCGAATGGCTGAAGATATCAAACCTGTGAAGATCAAGGGCACCGTGTTTTGGGCTTGCCTGAACAAAGTTAACGCAATGTCCGGCAATTATCAGTTGGACATCGGTGAACTCTCTGAAGCCGCTGTAAAGGCTCTGGAAGCGATGGGCATTACCGCCCTGCACAAAGAGCAACAGGGCTTCTACATTACCTGCAAGAGCCGGTATGAGATCTTCGCAGTTGATGAGGATGGTGATCGGATTACGGAGAATGTTGGCAACGGCTCCAAAGCTATCGCACTGATTGCTCCGTATGAGTGGAAGTTTAAGAACAAGAAGGGGGTTAGTGCTTCTCTCAAGAAATTGGTTATTACCGATCTTGTGAAGTACGAAGCCAAAGATGATGCCGACATGGATGATGATGAGGAGGCTCTGTAATGAACCTAACTACTGAACAAAAAGAGGATATCCAAAACAAACTCCTTGACTTCGGTGAGGCTTACTACGATACTCACGAAGCATTGATGGAAGGCAACATGGACAAGTTCCAGTCTTTCATGACTGTTGAGGTTGGTGTGAGTCGGGACTTTATTTCTTTTCTTGAAAGCCTGTAATGGTCAACAGGGAATTGATGCTTAAGTGGATCAATGCCCTGCGTAGTGGAGACTACCCCCAAATACGGGGGTTTCTTCACACGACAGAGGGATTGGACGCCTTGGGAGTGCTTTGTGATGTTGTGGACCCTAACGGCTGGAACATTGAACATCCGTACCGCACTAAGGCAATGAAACCCTACCCTGCCCGCACCTACTACGAGTTCCTGTGGAAGGGTGTCAGTAGCGCCTACGTGCTTCCAGAGCCTTTGCAGGACTACCTAGGTGTGGAGCACAACTTCTGTTATCAGATGGTGGAGCTGAACGACAAGCAGGCATTGGACTTTAAACAGATTGCTGACATTCTGGAAAGGACCTACATTGTCAATTAAGCTCGCTATCTGTACCCCTTCTGCCGGATTCGTTCGAGTTGAGTTTGCCGAGTCACTTGCCCGACTCCAACGATCTTTGCAGATCGATAATAACTGCAAAGTTACCGACCAAAAGTTCTTCTACATTTGTGGAAGTGTGATTCCGTACAATCGACAATGGTGTGTCGATCAAGCTATGCAATGGGGAGCAACTCATGTCTTGTTTCTTGATGACGACATGGCTTTTAGGCCCGAAGTGGTTAAGCAACTACTTAAAAGCCATAAGCTACCGATTGTGGCAGCCAATTGTGTCAAGCGGGTCTACCCTCTTACTTTTATGGCACTGGACTTCGCAGGACAAGAAGTTAAATCGGATGATGCGGCGACAGGCATCGAAGAAGTGATGTTGGCAGGTAACTCTGTCATCCTGATTCGCATGGAAGTGTTCCGCAAAGTACCTAAACCTTGGTTTGCTTTCCCCTACATTCCCGAAGAAAATAACTTTGAGACTGAAGATTACTTCTTTCAGCGTAGGGCGAGAGAAGCTGGGTTTAGTACCTTTGTGGATCACGACGCAAGTAAAGGAGTTGTACACATTGGCGCACACAACTTCAACTATAACGACGCCTTCCATCTCAAGAAAGCCAGCTAATGATTACCTTGTTTGACAACTTTGAAGGTAGCAGCGTAAACCTTCGTTGGTCTAGTGCCACAGATAACGACGTTCTACTTGCCCCGGCTGTTCAGGGCAGTGAAGTCATCAGTGATGAGAAGCGGTGGCTTCGCCCTACTGCAGGTGTTCGCGGTGTGCAAGGAAAGATGCCTGTCTTTGCCTTCCTTAATTACACAGGTGCTCCCACAAACAATAGTTACCACGGTGGTGTGTGGCATCGTACACAGAAGCCAGTATTCTCCTATGATCGGAAGACTTGGTTTCCGTTTGATTTTGTGAACATCCTTGCAGACCGTATCACTTTCGGTCATAACACGCGATTTACACAGGATGTAATCTACGTATCTGCTTGCATGGAGATGACTGTTTCTCAGGTCGGTGAGTGGCTGGATAGTCATCGAGGCCCTATGTTTGGGCCTGCTCCGAGTGCGTTAGCATATGCTGGTGCTGTTCCTACCTTTCCTGGCGAAGCCTTTATTGCAGGTGTCTTTTCGTCACAGCGTAATGGAGTCGCAACCATCCCGTCGACACCATTCTACGCAGCAGAGATTGATGACCCAAACCTGTCCCCTGCTAATGGGGCACCTAAGCAGTTGGCTGTGTTGGTGTCTGGTGTGCATGGCGGGGAAGACCTAGGTAACTACACACTGTTTAGTGTGGTGGATGCAATCCTGGGTGACTCACCTTGGGGTGTTGCAGTGCGTCGGGCTTACAAGATCCGCATCTACCCTATGATGAACCCCCCGGGACGTTATGGGGGTGGTTGGCGTGGCAGCTACACCAAGGGCAACTCTGGTGAAGATGACCTTAATCGACACTTCAGTAGTACGATGACTGGGTTGGAAATCATTGATATTCCTAAGCGGGCTATTACGTATGACCGTAACGGACAGACTCTGGCGTTTGCCTTTGACTTCCACGGCACCTACACCGCACCGTTTACGCTGTTTGTGGATCAGAATCGACCTACGGATGTGGCGTTTAAGAATGCCTTGGAAAGTATTGCGGGTGTCCCTATCCTGAATGAAGGCTCTGCTCACCCGGGCTTTACTACAGAGTATTTCCGTACTCTTGGTGCTAGTCCTTCGATCACTCATGAGACAGGGACTTCGAAGTTCATGACCAAAGGTGAGTTGGCAGAGCACGGTATTGACTTTGTAGAGGCTCTGGCACGTACTAAGGGACTTGTGTCTGCTCCGGTGGTCCCTGCACCTACTCCGGTGCCTGTACCGGCCCCAGCACCTGTTCCTGTACCTTCTCCGGTGCCTGTGCCTACTCCTCCGCCTCTGCCGCCAGCAACGACACAGACCTTTAGCGGTAACTTCACAGTTACTATCAACAACGACGGTACTCGTACCTTCACTGGGACATATCGATAATGTATCTTCCAAACGATGTTGTTAGATGTGCTGATGCTCTTGACAATAACTGCCAGTTCAGGCATAATTGTAAACGATGGGTGTATCGTAAGCCCAAGCAAGGCAACGAAGCCAACATCGTTTGGGCAGACTTTGCTAAAGATCAGGTTGATAACAAAGAAGGCATATGCCTTTACCAGATAAGGATTGAATGATGTTTGAAACGTATCAAGAACTGGTTGAAGAGTGGGCTGAAGCGCGTGGTATCCTGACTAACGGCACAGCCACTGCGCAGCTTCTGAAGACTGTGTCAGAGATGGGTGAGCTTGCTGATGCGCACAATAAAATGGACAAACCAGCGATTGTTGACGGTGTAGGCGATGTGTTGGTATGTTTGATTAACTACTGCGCTATCCAAAACATCAACATCGTCCAGTGCCTTGCTGTGGCCTACGATGAAATCAAAGACCGAAAGGGGTACTTGAATGCCAACGGAGTCTTCGTTAAACAGTGAACAGGCTGCGCGGTATCATTGGTTAATGGACCATTTAGTCTTCCATAATGAAAGAGATATGGGGCCAGGACGACACTGGACCTTTTCTTTTTATGTTCCACATCAAAGTGTCAATAAAAGCCCTGAAGAGGACTTAGACTATGCAATAAGGCATGAAAAATGGTAAGTAAACCCAATATTGCCTTGATTGACGGAGACATCCTCACCTATCGTTTAGGGTTTGGTGGACAGAAGAAGCTTCCTGATGGGACTGTGCAGCCTATCCCTGAGAAGGTGATGAAGAGTAGGGTTGATGAGTTCCTAACAGATATGCTGATGTTTCATCTTCCAGAAGTGGAAACCTACGAAGGTTACTTGTCACTGAACTCTGACGATAACTACCGTCATGCCATCGCAGTCACTGCGCCTTACAAAGGCAACAGAACTGAAATGGCAAAGCCTGTTCACTATGAGTTTATTCGTGAATACCTCTTGACTTCTTGGGAGTTTCATGGTATCATAGGACAAGAGGCTGACGATTCGTTAGCACAAGAGCAAACCCGGCTAGGTAACTCTTCAGTTATCTGCTCTATCGACAAAGATATGCTGCAGGTTCCTGGGTGGCATTGGAACTTCGTTAAACGCGAATTGAGGTACGTCAATGAGTCTGAAGGCTTTTACAGTTTCTGTATCCAACTTCTCACAGGAGATCGGACAGACAACATTATCGGAATTCGAGGCATCGGTCCTGCTAAAGCTGCTAAATGCCTTAGCCAAGCAAGCACAAACCTCGATCAACTCCGTACAGTGTCAGAAGTATATCGACAGTCTGGCGACAGCCTACTTCGACACTTTAGAGAAAACTGCGGACTCCTCTGGCTCCGGCGACGAACCGACGGGGCTCCTGAATTGATTGATGAAATGATTAAGGAGTTAATGTGAATGAGTTGGCTCTTTTCGCAGGCGCTGGTGGAGGAATACTTGCTTCAAAACTACTTAGAACAAAAGTCGTCTGTGCTGTTGAGATTAATGAATACTGTAGACGGGTTCTTGTTAGACGACAAAACACAGGAGAACTTACAGATCGGTTCCCTATATGGGATGACATTTACACATTTAACGGACATCCTTGGAGAGGGTCGGTTAATCTCGTCAGTGGAGGCTTTCCTTGTCAATCTTTTTCCACAGCAGCGCACGGAAACAACACAGCCGTTGATTTGTGGCCTGAAATGCGTCGTGTTGTCTCTGAAGTGCTGCCAGAACTTGTCTTTGCAGAAAACGTATCTGCCTCAGCAATCAACAAAGCAGGCGACGACCTCGAACAGATGGGTTACAAAACCAAAGCACTTTCCCTTAGTGCGAAAGACTTGGGTGCTGACCACAATAGGCGAAGATATTGGTTACTTGCATACACCAACAACGCAAGCCAACTATTGTGCAAAGTCAATGCAGAAGCACAAATCAGCACAGAACTATACTCGAGTATTTGGAAAAGTTACCCCGGAAAGTCACGAATACCTGATGGGTTGGCCTATAGGATGGACAGACTTAAAGCCACAGGAAACGGACAAGTCCCTATTGTAGCAGCTACGGCTTTCTCTTTACTCTCAAAGGAGATTCTAAATCAAGACCTCTTCAGCTAAGCAAAAAGGTCGCCTCCTCCAGCAAAAGGTTAGGGATGCTTTGCTTGAACGTTTCCCTGAACTGGAACCAGGAGATATAGTCAGCACTTCCATGGGGGCCCCCGGAGAAGACGTGCAGCTCAGCCCTGCAGCCAGGAAGATCCTTCCGATCGCTATTGAGACTAAAGCACGACGAAGTATTGCCGTAGGTCGCTTCTATGAACAGGCTCAGGAACACGCCATTGACTGCAAAGACTATGTAGACCCTGTGCTGGTGATTAAAGAAGATCGCAAGTCACCTTTAGTTGTAATATCGCTTGACTACTACATGGCTTTGGTGTACAATCAGCACCTGTACAAGAAAGCTTTCCTGCAGCAAGAACAAGCAATTTCTAAACAAGCATTGAAGGAGAAGCGTAATGCCAACCCCACATAAAATCGATGTGCTACTGGCTGTAAAGGCTGAGGAGGCTCCGAGTGAAGGTTGAATA
>ERZ724505.327-NODE-327-length-32070-cov-7.140122_pt1 | contig 32070 bp, 27 predicted proteins | sample MGYA00376038_ERZ724505 | MGnify/ENA primary metagenome ERZ724505 (study PRJEB28724, sample SAMN07190884) | wastewater metagenome | isolation source: effluent of sewage treatment plant in Hong Hong | place: Hong Kong | collected 2016-03-17 ...
ACTGGGTCAACACCTACAACCAGTGGATGAAGAACATCCAGGACTGGTGCATCAGTCGCCAGCTGTGGTGGGGCCATCAGATTCCCGCCTGGTACGGCAGCAACGGCGAGATCTTCGTCGCTCGCAATGAAGACGAAGCCCGTACCCGCGCCAAGGCCGCTGGCTACGAGGGCGAACTGACCCGCGACGAAGACGTACTCGACACCTGGTACTCGTCGGCACTGGTGCCCTTCTCCACCCTGGGCTGGCCTGAGCAAACCAAGGAAATGGACCTGTTCCTGCCCTCCTCAGTGCTGGTCACCGGCTACGACATCATCTTCTTCTGGGTCGCCCGGATGATCATGATGACCAAGCACTTCACCGGCAAGGTGCCCTTCAAGCACGTCTACATCCACGGCCTGGTGCGCGATGCCCAAGGCAACAAGATGTCGAAGTCCGAAGGCAATGTGCTGGACCCCGTTGACCTGATCGACGGCATTGCCCTGGCCCCGCTGCTGGACAAACGCACCACCGGCTTGCGCAAGCCCGAAACCGCCCCCAAGGTGCGCAAGGCCACCGAAAAGGAATTCCCAGAAGGCATTCCCGGCTACGGCGCCGATGCGCTGCGCTTCACCTTCGCGGCGCTGGCCAGCCTGGGCCGCGCGGTGAACTTCGACAGCAAGCGCTGCGAGGGCTACCGCAACTTCTGCAACAAGCTTTGGAACGCCACCAAGTTCGTGCTGATGAACACTGAAGGTCAGGACTGTGGCCTCGACTCGCACGTGCCCGGCCAATGCGCCGCCAATGGCTATCTGGACTTCAGCCCCGCTGACCGCTGGATCGTGTCGGAGCTGCAGCGCGTGGAAGCCGCCGTGGAACAGGGCTTTGCCGAGTTCCGCCTCGACAACGTGGCCAACAGCATCTACCAGTTCGTGTGGGACGAGTACTGCGACTGGTACATCGAAATCGCCAAGGCCCAAATCAACGCCGCTAAGGACACCGGCAACGATGCCGCCGCCCGCGCTACCCGCCGCACCCTGATCCGCGTGCTAGAAACTGTGCTGCGCTTGCTGCACCCCATCACGCCCTTCATCACCGAAGAGCTGTGGCAAGTGGTGGCCCCCGTGGCCGGCCGCAAGGCAGCGGACTCAGACGACACCATCGTGGTCGCGCCCTACCCACAGGCTGAACTGGGCAAGGTCTGCGCCGAGTCGGACGCCTGGATGGCCAAGCTCAAAGCCATGGTGGGTACCACCCGCAACCTGCGCGCCGAAATGAGCCTGTCGCCTGCCGAACGCATGCCGCTGCTGACCACCGGTGACGGCGAATTCATCACCAAAGCGGCCCCCATCTTGAAGGCGCTGGGCAAGCTCAGCGAAGTCAAGGTGTTGGACGAAGCCGCCTTTGCTGAAGCCACCACCATGGCCCCTGTGGCCGTGCAAGGCGATGCCCGCCTGGCGCTGCACGTCGAGATCGACGTGAAAGCCGAAAAGGCCCGCCTGAGCAAGGAAGTGGCTCGCCTGGAAGGCGAAATAGCCAAGGCCAATGCCAAGCTGGGCAACGAAAGCTTCGTGGCACGCGCCCCTGCCGCCGTGGTGGAACAAGAAAAAGCCCGCGTGGCTGACTTTGGCACGACACTGGCTCGTGTGAAGGAACAGCTGCAACGACTGGGCTGACCCAGACCGCGCCCGCAGCTTGCTCGGGCCATCCACAAAAAAAGGGGATTCGATGAATCCCCTTTTTTACATCTCAGCCCTCATTCGACGGCGCCACCGTTGAATGGCCCGCCCGGTGGGCGCATGGCTGGAACCAACCCTGCCATTTCCAGTTGCATCAAGATCATGTTGACCAACGTTCCCACCGAAGGCCGTCCGGTATCAACACTGTAGTGCGCCGTCTCTTCGTACAAAGGATGGCGCTGCTGATACAACTCACGCAATTTGGCCAAGGGGTCGGCCACCTGCAGCAAGGGCCGTTGCGTATCGTGCCGCAAGCGGCGATACAGCTCGTCTGGCGTCGAGCGCAAATAGACCACCGTGGTGCGGTCTTTCAAATGCTGCCGATTCGTCGGGCGCAACACCGCCCCGCCCCCCGTGGCCAGCACGATCAAGCCTCCCTGGTGGGCACTCAGCTCATCGATCACCGCCTCTTCATGATCCCGAAAAGCGGCCTCCCCAAACTGCTCGAAGTAAGCGCGAATGGGCATACCCAAGCGCTCTTCCAGCACGGAGTCGGAGTCGACAAAACGCGCCCCCAGGCGCTTGGAAAGCTGACGCCCGACGGTGGATTTCCCCCCGCCGGGCAGTCCGACTAAAGCTACAACAGATGGCAAAGGTGACTTACCCCATCAACGCAGGGCAGCCTTTTCAGATACCACCTTCGGCGTCAGGAAGATCAGCAATTCGGAACGCTTCGAACTGCGGATGTTGTTCTTGAACAAGTTCCCCATCACCGGAATGTCGCCCAGCAAGGGAATCTTCTGCTCGGTCTGATTTTCAGACTGCTGGAAGATACCACCGATGACCACGGTGCCACCGTTCTCCACCAGCACTTGGGTCTTCACGTGTTTGGTGTCGATGGCGTAACCAGCGGTGGTCACCTGGCCGACGCTGTCCTTGTTCACGTCCACATCCAGAATGATGCTGCCTTCAGGCGTGATCTGAGGCGTCACTTCCAACTTCAGATTGGCCTTGCGGAAAGCGATCGAGGTCGCACCGCTGGAGGTCGCCACCTGATAAGGCAACTCGGTACCCTGCTCAATCAGTGCCTTGATCTGGTCAGCCGTGATCACACGAGGGCTGGAAACAATCTTGCCTCGACCGTCGGCTTCCAGAGCGGACAACTCCAGGTTCAACGCATGGTTCACACTGGATGTAAACAACGAGATACCCACCGTGGCGGGGCTGTAGCCGTTGATGGCCGACCCCGGCAGATTCACAAAGTAGCTGTTGGGAACGGTGGCGTTGGCACCGCTCAACGGCTGACCTGTTTGAGCCACCACGCCTTCGTAGTTGCCGCTCACACCCAAATTCAGCTTACCGGCGCCGCCTACTGAAGTGGCATTCGACGCCCCCAGACGCACACCCAGAGTCCGACCGAACGAATCTTCAGCCTCGACAATGCGCGCCTCGATCATGACCTGACGAGCCGCAATGTCGATCTTGGCAATCATTTGCTGGATTTCTTCCAGCTTGGACGGAATGTCGTTGACGAACAGTTGATTGGTACGGGTTTCGTAGATCACGCTGCCACGTGGCGACAGGATACGAGCGTTTTGGCCAGACGAACCCGTTGTGTTGGTGCCTGCCAAACCCTTGGCAATCTCTTCCGCCTTGGTGTAGTTCAACTGGAAGGACTGCGTGCGCAGCGGCTCCAGAGAAGCGACCTGAGCCTTGGCTTCCAGATCGATCTTTTCCTTGGCGTTGATTTCATCCTTGGGCGCAATCCACAGCACATTGCCAGACTTGCGCACGCCCAAGCCCTTGGCTTGCAAGATGATGTCAAGCGCTTGATCCCAAGGCACATCTTTCAGGCGCAGCGTGACGTTACCGGTCACGGTATCGCTCGTCACCACGTTGAAGTTGGTGAAGTCGGCAATGACTTGCAGCAGCGCGCGCACTTCGATGTTCTGGAAGTTCAGCGACAGCTTCTCACCCGCATAGCCTGGACCTTGGGTCAGCTTATTGGGGTCGACCTTGCGCGAACGCACTTCCAGCACGAACTGGTTGTCGCTTTGGTAGGCGGAGTGTTCCCACTCGCCATGGGGGTCCACCACCAGGCGAACACGATCGCCGCTTTGACTCACCGAAACGGTATCCACCGGCGTACCAAAATCAGTCACATCAAAGCGACGACGCAAGCGCTCAGGCAAGGTGGCACGCACAAACTCGACCACCAAGTTCTGGCCCTGCTGCTTGATGTCCACGCCCACCTGGTTGTTGGGCAAATCGACCACAATGCGACCCGCGCCATCTTGTCCACGACGGAAATCGACATCTTTCAAAGCCAAGGGGTTGGCATTCTGGCTTTCGGCAAAGCGCACTGTGTTATCAGCTGGCGCAGGCGAAACAGCAGCCACCGCAGGAGCTGGAGCCGGCGCAGCCGCAGCAGCAGCCTTGGGCATCGAGACGCCACCGGTCGATACAGGAGCTGGAGCAGCCACCGGGGCAGGCGCCGCCGTAGCTGCCGCACCGGGCGCAGCCTTGGCGGGAGCCAGAGCCGGATCAAGCACCAGCAACAAAGCCTTGCCTTGCAGCTGTGCCTTGTAATTGGTGGCCTGACGCAAATTCAAAACCAAACGCGTGCGATCGCCGGCTTGCACCACATTCACGCTGCGCAGGTTGCCCTGATTGATTTCAACGGCGGGCTTCTTGAGCTGGCTGGTCACCCCAGGCAGATCAATGGCAATGCGCGGAGGCGCCTGAACCACGAAGCCCGCAGGCACCACCGGCAACGCTTCGCTCAAGTCAATGCGAATGACATCCGAGCCGGCCTGTTGCGAACTGGTGATCGACTGGATGGCTGCAGCCGCCCAAGTCAGCGGCGACACCAGCGACAAGGACAAGCCAGCCAAGGCAACACGCCACACGTTCTTCATGCTGTACTCCTGCTTGATATTCATCGACCACTCTCCTGCAGCTGCAACGTGGTCGGGCGCTCGATCCATTCACCTGAAGCGTCCTGCACGATCTCGCGCAAAGTAATTTCCGTCTCGGAGATCTTCATGATCTTCCCGTAGTTCTGACCCAGATACTCGCCAGCCTTGACCTGGTACAACAAGCCGTCGACCTTGAGCAGCGCATAAGGAACACCCTGCTTGGACACGCTGCCCACCATCGACATGCTGTCAAGCGGGAAGGCTTCCAGAGGCTCCTTGCGACGATTGAGTTCGCTCGCTACAGCGGAATTCGGCTGTCTGGCCTCTTGCTTGAGAGCGCCAGCCAATTTTTGTGCACTGAAAGGCTCAATGCCGTCCATGCCGGTATAGGCCTGGGGGTTGAACTTCTGCGGCAAAGCCAATGGCGTCACGTTAGGTTGAACCTCGTGGCGCTGCTGCTCCATCCAGGCGCGCAATTCTTCTTGCTCACCACCACAACCGGCAAGAGCACTGATCATCACGCAAACGGCAACCCAAGGGAGATTAAATCGGGGCGTCATCATTTGTTGTCCCCCTTCTTCTTCTTGGCTTTATCGGCCCGCATGCTCTCAACCTCAGTGGGGTCAAGATATCGGTAAGTTCTTGCGGTCGCTTCCATGAACAACGTTCCAGTGGGCGAGTTGTCCTTGGAACCGACGTAGCCAACCACCAAGTTATGCAAAGTCACGATACGCGACAGGTTCGCAATATCTGCGGTGAAAGAACCGATATCGTGATAACGCCCAGTCACGCGCACCGAAATGGGCAACTCGGCATAGTAGTCCTTGACCGTCACCGATCCCGGACGGAACAGCTCGAAATCAAGGCCACGTCCTAAGCCTGCCTGGTTGATGTCAGACAGCAGGGCATCCATTTCGGCTTTGCCTGGCAACTGCTTCTCAAGCTGCTTGACGTACTCTTCTACCTGGATCCGCTGCTTGCGCAACTCCCCCAAGTTAACAGCCTGAGCAACCTTGCCGCGATACTCTTCTTTGAGCTGGGGCTCGCGATCACGTTGCGCCTGCAATTCATCGTTCTGCCCAGACAAGAACACAAACCAGCCTGCCGCCACAACTGCCACCGCAGTGAACAAGAAGGCCGTCACCTTCGGCAGAATGGGCCACTGCCCCGGCTCATTCGGATTGAGCCCACGGAACTGATCTTGGGCCTGAGCAGACCAGGCATTCAAATCAAAATTCAAGTTCTTCATCGCCATGTTCTCCCCCTCAAGGCTTCACCGCAGACGCGGGAGAGTTGGGTCGAGAAGCTGCTGCAGCCGGACCGGACGCAGCCTTGTCGGCTGCAGTCAATTCCTGCGGACGCTTCAGGTTGAGACGAACCGAGAAATCAAACAACCGCTTCGGATCGCGTGCGTCTTTCGACTGCAATACCCGCGCCTTGATTTCCTGCAATTCGGGGCGCTCCAGCCACTCCGACTTGTAGGCCGTGTTGCGCAGGAATTCAGACACGCGCTCGTTGGTCTGGGCCACACCCGACACAAACACAGATTGACCGTCTTGTTTGATGGAGCTCAGGTACATACCTTCAGGCGTCTGGCGAACCAACTCATTGAGCAGGTAGACCGGCATATTGCGATCGGTCTGCAAGTCTTCCACCGAACGCTGGCGGGCCTTCAAGGATTCGATTTCCGCCTTCAAAGACGAGACATCCTTGATCTGGTCTTCCAGCTTGTGGATCTCACCACTCAGGAACTCATTGCGTTCCGTTTGCGACGAAATCATCTGTTGCTGCACCATGTAGCCCAGCGCCAGTACCACGACACCGACCGCAGCAGAAGCACCCAGCCCCACAAAGAAGGCCTGCTTGCGCAGTCGACGCTTTTCCTCGCGGTGAGGTAAGAGGTTAATCAAAATCATGCGAGGAACCTCCGCATGGCCAGGCCGCAGGCCGTCAGGTATGACGGCGCCTCACGGCGCAGTTTGCTTTCACGCACGGCAGAACCCAACTTCATGCTGTCAAACGGATTGACCACCATCGCTGCAAATCCAGTCAACTCGGTCACGCGGTCTTTCAGGCCCGGCAAGGCTGCTGTGCCGCCAGCCAGCATCACGTAGTGCACCTTGTGGTGAGGCGTACTGGTGAAGAAATACTGCAGCGCACGACCAATTTCCTGCGACAGGCTGTCCACGAACGGACCCAGGATGGTCTCCTGGAAGTCTTCAGGCAGATCGCCTGCCAGCTTCTTGGTCTCAGCCTCTTCAAACGAGAAGCCGTACTGGCGGGAAATCAGTTGAGTCAGCTGCGCACCACCGAAGGCCTGATCGCGGTCGTACAACAATTCGTTGTCACGCAACACCTTCAGGCTGGTGGTTTCCGCCCCGATTTCGAACAGTGCGATCAAAGCGTCCTTACCCTCACCGGGCAAAGCTTGAACCAGTCGTTCCACCGCCAACCGGGAGGCATACGATTCGATATCGAGAATGGCAGGCTTCAGTCCTGCTGCCTCGGCCAGACCCTGACGGTCCTGCACGCGATCCTTGCGAGACGCTGCAATCATGACCTCCACATCGCCAGCCGACGTGGTGCTGGGGCCGATCACACAGAAGTCCAGACTCACTTCGTCAAGCGAGAACGGAATGTACTGGTTGGCCTCGGCCTCCACCTGCATTTCCATTTCTTCTTCACGCAAACCCGCCGGCAGCATGATTTTCTTGGTGATAACCGCAGACTGCGGCATCGCCATGGCGACGTGCTTGGTCCGGGTTCCGCTCTTTTGAACCACCTTGCGAACGGCCTCGGCCACCTCGTCGAACTTTTCGATCTGGCCCTCCACAATCCAGCCCTTTTCAAAAGGCTCGGACGCAAATCGGTCCACGACGTATTCGCCAGACGCGGTCTGACTGAGTTCGACCAGCTTCACGCTCGATGAACTGATATCCAGTCCAATCATCGGCGGATGCCCTCGGCCCAAAAGCGTGTCAATAAAGCTCACACCATCCTCCATGCGCCCCACAAGACGCAGGAACGTTAATAAATCGGTTCAATGCTATCAGCAAAGGTTTTATGTCAGAAGCCGAGTAAAGCCGGATAAAACCGGTCTACGTTGCGCCTTCCACACGGGTTACAAGGAGTTTCAATACAACCCGCCAAGACCTCAGGCACATCACCGCTCCACGTATTGCGACGTAGATTCACGCAGTATCGGCACTTGGGTTTCTATAATTAACCCTTCATTTTTCCCGACCCCTCATGAGCGACTCCCAATCCGCCCACAGCACCAAGAAGTCCTCCCGCTTTGCTGCCTGGGGTGCCCAGCACTGGTGGATGCGATGGCTGGTCAAGCCCCTCCTCGTCCTGGTGGGGCTCATCGTCGCTGGAGCGGCGGCGATTGTATTGGTGGCCGGCATCGGCCTTTCGGTGGCTTACCCTAACCTACCCGAAGTCAGCGGGCTGACCGACTACCAACCGAAAATGCCGCTGCGGGTTTATTCGGCAGATCAGGTATTAATTGGCGAATTTGGGGAGGAAAAGCGTCAGTTTTTACCCATTCGCCAGATCCCAAAAGTCATGCGGGATGCCGTTTTGGCGATCGAAGACGCCCGCTTCTACAAGCACGGCGGGGTGGACTACATCGGTGTACTGCGTGCCGGCTTGGCCAACTTTGGCGAATCACGCAGCCAAGGCGCCTCCACCATCACCATGCAGGTGGCGCGCAATTTCTATTTGCCAACCGAGAAAACATTTACCCGCAAGATCTACGAGATCCTGCTGGCCATGAAGATCGAAAGTCTGCTGAGCAAGGACCAAATCCTGGAGCTCTACATGAATCAGATCTACCTGGGGCAACGCGCCTATGGTTTTGCCGCCGCCGCAGACACCTACTTTGGCAAACCCATCAAGGACATCGACGTGGCCGAGGCGGCCATGCTCGCCGGACTACCCAAGGCGCCCTCAGCCTACAACCCGATTCGCAACCCCAAGCGCGCCACCATCCGCCAGCAGTACATCATCGACCGGATGTTTGAAAACGGCTTCATCACCGCAGGACAGCGCGATGCAGCCAAAACCGAACAACTGAGCTACCGAACCAAGCCACCCATCCCCATTCACGCCGAGTACGCCGCAGAAGCCGCCCGCCTGCTGATGCACGAGCAATACGGCGCCGACGCCTACACCCGAGGCATCAATGCCTACACCTCGATCAATATGACCGAGCAAATGGCGGCATACAAGGCCTTGCGCAAAGGCCTGCTCGATTTCGACCGCCGACAGGCCTGGCGCGGCCCAGAGGCCTACATTGACCTGCCAACCGATGCCAAACAAATGGACATCCGCATTGCGGAAGCCCTGGAAGACCACCCCGACAGCGACAGCATCATTGCCGCCGTGGTCATTGACACCGATCCGAAGAAACTGGTGGCCACACTGCAATCCGGCGAGCAAATCATCCTCACCGGTGACGGCCTGAAAGCCGTAGGCAACGCCCTGACAGACAAAGCCACCCCCAAGCAGCAAATCCGCCGCGGCGCCATCATCCGTGTCACGCTGGACAAGGAAAAGGGCAAATGGCAAGTCGTGCAGATGCCCGAAGTGGAAGGCGCATTTGTCTCGATGGACCCTCGCACCGGCACCATTCGCGCCATGGTGGGCGGCTTCGACTTCTATCGCAATAAGTTCAACCACGTGACGCAGGCCTGGCGGCAGCCGGGCTCCAGCTTCAAGCCCTTCATCTACTCGGGCGCACTCGAAAAAGGCTTCACCCCAGCCACGGTGGTGAACGATGCCCCCTTGTTCTTTGACGCAGGCACCACCGGCGGGCAACCCTGGGAACCCAAGAACTACGACGGTAAATTCGAAGGCCCGATGCCATTGCGCAAAGCCTTGGCCAAATCGAAAAACATGATCTCGATCCGGATCCTGCGCTCCATCGGCGCCAAATACGGCCAGGAATGGATCACACGCTTTGGCTTCGAAGCAGAAAAGCACCCCGCCTACCTGACCATGGCGCTGGGCGCCGGCTCGGTCACCCCGCTGCAGATGGCCGATGCCTACGCCGTATTTGCCAACGGCGGCTATCGCGTCAATCCCATGCTGGTCACGCGGGTGACCGACACGCGCGGCCACCTGCTGGCGCAATACCGCCCCACCCCGCTAGATGAATCCATGCGCACCATCGACGCGCGCAATGCCTTTGTCATGAGCAGCCTGCTGCAGGAAGTGACCCGATCCGGCACGGCCGCGCGTGCGCAGGCCACCCTCAAGCGCCCCGACTTGTACGGCAAAACCGGCACCACCAACGACTCAATGGACGCCTGGTTTGCCGGCTACACCGCCCACAACGTGGCCGTGGTGTGGGTGGGCCATGACCAACCTCGCAAGTTGGGCGACCGCGAAACCGGCGGTGGCCTGGCCCTGCCGATCTGGATCGATTTCATGGGCGTCGCCCTGCGCAACGCCCCGATTGAGGAACCCGTGCCACCAGAAGGCGTCGTGAACATTGGCGGCGAATGGTTCTACGAGGAATACACCTCGGGCACAGGCGTTCGGGAGTTGGGCCCCGACTCCGACGGCGCCTCAGGTCACGCCCCCGCCCCAGCCAGCAGCGAAGAAGAAAAGAAAGGCATTCTGGATCTGTTCGGCGGTGGCAAGGCGAACTGATCCTGCCGCTTAAAACTTCAAAGGCTTGCCCAACTGTTCCGAGGCGCAAGCCGACAGCAGCGCAAAAAACTCTTCGCCTGACTTGGTGTCAATCCAGGTGCCTTGCGCCGAGTACTTGAAATGGAAGCCGCCTCGCTTGGCGGCCAGCCACAGCTCGTGCAGTGGCGGCTGTGCATTGATGATCAACTGACTGCGATTGGGCAAAGCCAGGGTCAGCATGCCGCCCGTCCGGGCAGCATCGATGTCAGCCACATCCTCATCCAGCCAACGGTCCACGGTGGATTCGATTCGCGCCAAGGTTTCGCGAATGATCTGATCGTACTGGGCGTCGGTCAACCCCGACGGCGTGTCCTGGGAACTCATGAGGCAGGGTCCTTAGAATAGCGGCATGAAACAAACAGCCCGGATTTTAGGCACGCCCCAAGCCGCGCCACGCACCCGTTCGGTATTTCCGACACGGCAAGCGGGTGCCCAGAGCGCCGCTTTAGCCCTCCGCCTGGTATTCAGTCTGGCATTCAGTCTGACTTTGGGCCTGGTTCTGAGTGGCTGCGGCCTCAAAGGCCCGCTGTACCTCCCTGCCCCCGCCGCATCCTCTGCCAACACCCCCACATCGGCCGCGTCAGCGCCCTCCGCACCATGACCCTCCCCGGCTCCCCCTTCCTCGCCTATCGTGGCAACGACCTCTATCTCGACGACGTCAATTTGCGCAGCCTGACGCAACAACACGGTACCCCGTTGTACGTGTACTCCAAGCGCGCGATGTTGGCGGCACTGGCCCCCTATCAAAAAGCGCTGCATGGCCGAGCCCACCTGGTTTGCTATGCCGTGAAGGCCAACTCGAATCTGGCCGTGCTGCAAACCTTTGCTCAGGCAGGCTGCGGCTTTGACATCGTCTCGGCCGGTGAACTGTCGCGCGTCCTGGCTGCTGGGGGCTCCGCATCGAAGGTGGTGTTTTCAGGCGTGGGCAAGACCCGCACCGAGATGGCCATGGCCATGAAAGCCGGTGTGAAGTGCTTCAATGTGGAAAGCACGGCTGAACTCGAAGTACTGTCTCAGGTCGCTGTCGAAATCGGCATGACCGCGCACATCAGCCTGCGTGTGAACCCCGATGTGGACGCGGGAACCCACCCCTACATCTCCACCGGCCTGAAGGGCAACAAGTTTGGCGTGGCTCACGAAGAGGCCCTGGCCACCTACCGCCGCGCCGCATCGCTGCCCGGCATCCATGTGGCGGGCATCGACTGCCACATTGGCTCGCAAATCACCGACGTGTCGCCCTACCTGGATGCGCTGGATCGCGTACTCGACCTGGTTGAATCGATCGAAGCTGCCGGCATCCCCATTCACCACATGGACCTGGGCGGCGGACTGGGCATCACCTACACCGATGAGACCCCCCCCGCTGCAGACGAACTGATTGCGCAACTGCTCAAGAAGATCGATGCCCGCGGCCATGGCCAACGAGAAATCCTGTTTGAACCTGGCCGCTCGCTGGTGGGCAACTCTGGCGTGCTGCTGACCGAGGTGATGTTCCTCAAGCCCGGCTCGCAGAAGAATTTCTGCGTGGTTGACGCTGCCATGAACGATCTGATGCGCCCGGCGCTGTACGAGGCCTACATGGGCATTGTGAACACCCACCAACGCCCTGACACCCCGGCCGTATGGGACGTGGTTGGCCCCGTGTGCGAGTCAGGTGACTGGCTGGGTCGTGAACGCGCCCTTGCCGTTCAACCAGGCGATGTGCTGGCTGTTTTGTCTGCCGGCGCCTATGGCATGACCATGGCCAGCAACTACAACACCCGTGGGCGTGCCGCTGAACTGATGATTGACGGCAGCACAGTGCACGTCATTCGCACCCGCGAAGCGGTGGAAGACCTGTACCGTCACGAGAGACTGTTGGGCTGATGGAGCCCGCCTCACGCCCCTGATGGCGACATAAAAAAACCGCTTCAATTGAAGCGGTTTTTTGTTGGGGCCTGACTCGAATCAGAACTCGTGGCGCACGCCAATCGAGAACACGCGGCTGGTGGAATCGATGTTCGCGCCGCCACCTGCGAAGAAAGGCAACTCGGTCGAACCAAAGCCCGTCAGGATAGGCACGGGGCCACCCGTCACAGCAGGCGTCACCGCCCCCACGACCGGCAGCGTGGTGGTGTCAAGGTTCGCTGGCTTGCCACGCAGATCCTTCAACATGCCAAAGCGTGTGTAAAGACGGGTGCGCTTCGAGAAGTTGTAGTCACCCGAGAACATCAGAGCAAAGTCCTTGCCCTTCGTGAAATTGGTGAACTGCGAGTAAGCGCCCTCAAACCCGACGGCAAACTGATCGATGGGGTGCTTCACACCGAAAGCCACAGTGTTCATCTGAATCGAATCAACGTTGCTGGTCGCATCGTTCTTGAACTTGCTGTAGAGGTAGTTGATGCCAAAGACTGTGCCAGTCGAAGGCGCCTTGTACTTGCTGCCCAAGGCGATCGAGTAATAGCGGTCCAGCGCCACCAGAGGCAATGCCGTGCTGGCATCGACCACCGAGGCGTCACCAAATTTGTTGGTGTGGTAGGCGCCAGTCACGTTGAGGCTGGAATCAACGGCATAGTTAGCAAAGAAACCCAGCGATTGACCACGACCCTGGGCCCCAGTTGTTTCTGCGCCCGCGTTAATAGCGCCAATGATCTGGCCGTTGGCGCTCCCCGAAGCCACGCCATTGCGAGCCGAACTGATGTATTTGTCGACACCGGCATTGGGCGAGTAAGCCACCGACGCGGTCAGGCCACCGTTTCGGATCCAATAGCTGATCTGATTGTCTTGGCGGTTCTGCAGGGAGTTCACGACCAGACCAAAACCCATCAGATCAGATGCGCCGAGGATTTCAACCGTGCTCAAGGCAAAGGTGTAGAACATCGGGGCGTATTGTCGGCCCGCACGGATTTCACCGAACGGCGTGGTCAGCCCAGCGTAGGCCTGACGACCCCACATGCGGTTGTCTTGCCCACTTTGAGCACCGGTATCCGAGGCGAACTGCCCTTCCAGCACAAAGTTACCTTTGTAGCCACCACCCATGTCTTCCACACCCTTGACGCCGATGGCGTTCTGGGAAGAGATGCTTTGGGTCACGCGGTTCAGCGTCGAAGGATTGGCATAGGCCGCACGCAATTTCGCGGCAGCAGCAGCCTGCGCAGCGGTGGCATCAGCCAGAGAGCCGCCCGCCTTCAGAACGCCCAAGCCAGCCAGGGTCGGAATGGTCTGAGTCAGGTAGGTGTTGTCGCCAATATAGCCCTGACCCTTGTGAACGTTGTCGATTGCAACGTCGAAGTTACCGTACAGGGTGAGACTGGACTGCGCAAATGCCATACCGGCACTGGAGGCAAAGCCCAATGCGACCATCTTGGCAAGGGTGCTCTTGTTCATCTACATATCTCCTCTCGGGGGTTCAATCCCACGTCAAGAAATATTGTTGCGCAGTTGCACCACCGCTCCCCTAGGGTTGACCTCAGGTGTGGCAATGCACCAACACGATGCATCAGATTGGTGCAATAAAAAAGGGCCCCGAAGGGCCCTTGGCTGAAACGCCCAGAGGGCGTCAACACGATCAGAAGGCGTGAGCCACGCCGAATGCCACGCCACCAGCCAGCTTGTCGCCGGAGGTAGGAGCCAGCATGCCGACAGTCGCGCCAGACTCGTTGTTCACGAGGGTAGCCAGACCGTACACAGAAGTGCGCTTGGACAGCTTGTAGTTGGCCTTGACAGCGGTGATGACGGCGTCGTCATTGCCGGTCTTCGAACCAGCAATGTTCTTGGCCTTCGACACGCCAGCCGACACGGTCAGCTCAGCCGACACAGGCACCACGGCCTTCACGCCGTAGACCGACAGGCGCTTGGCGCCAGCAGTGGCTGCAGCAACCTTACCGGTTTCGTTGTCCATGTAAGCGATGACCTTGGCTGCACCCAGGTCGTAACCGGCGTACACCAGAGTGGCATTGGCGCGTTGGTTACCGGCGACGGCGGAGTTGTCATCGGTCACGTTCAAGTAACCCAAGCCAGCCAGAACGGGACCTTCAGCGTACTTCACGCTCAGACCGTAGGACTTACCAAAATTCGAACCGTAAGTCTCGGCACCAGGAACCTCTGCCGCAGGCGTGGTTGTTTTGTTCCAAAGGGCTGCAGTCGAGTACTGCACTTGTGCACTCAGACCAGGCATGATCTGGGGCAGCACGTAGGTGACAGCGTTGTCCACACGACGGTAGTACTCGGCAGCGCGGGTCTTGACGATCTTCAGATCGTCATAGGCCTGACCACCCAGGATGGTGGTGTCGCCAGCCAGCGCGCCGATGGACGAATCTTGACGGCCCACGCGCAGTTCACCAGCACCACCAGCCAGACCAGCCCAAGCGGCGCGGTCAAACAGGCGTGCAGTGTTGCCTTGAGCGCCGGTGTCAGCAGCGATGGCCGATTCCAGCACGAAGTTGGCCTTCAAGCCACCACCGATGTCTTCGGTGCCCTTGAAACCCAGGCGCGAAGTTGCCAGGTTGCCAGAGGAAACGCGGCTCACTTGGTGGTCACCCTTCACGCGCTCCACGGAGACGTCGACGACACCGTACAGGGTGACGAACGATTGAGCGAAAGCGGCAGACGAAGCAGCCAGAGCGGCCAGAGCCAGCAGAGTCTTTTTCATTGACTTCTCCAAAGTTGTGTCAAGGATCAGCGGGGTTGGGCTGACGGGTGTCAACTTGCATCCGACTTCAAACCACATCGGATCCCGCTGAATCTCGGCAAATTGCACCAGAGTTCGCCCGTCGCCTTGATGACAAGGTTGTCATAAAGCGAAGTCCAAAAGAACTATTGTTGCCAACTAGCAACAAGGCTTTTGACCACTGGGCAGCCACATCGGGTTGGATAATCCACTGTATGAGTATCCAGACTGATGACTTCGGCGACCTGCCACGGGCACGGAAATCTGCGTCCGCAGAAGCCCCGGACCTGGGCAGCCGGATTGTGGGCGGCAGCGCCAACTCCCCTAGCGAAGAGGCCCTGGAGCGAGCCCTTCGCCCCAAGGATCTGGACGAATACGTGGGGCAAGCCAAAGCCCGCGAACAACTGGAAATCTTCATTGGCGCAGCGCGCAAGCGCGGTGAAGCCTTGGACCATGTGTTGCTGTTTGGTCCGCCCGGGCTGGGCAAAACCACGTTGAGCCACATCATTGCCACCGAACTGGGCGTGAACCTGCGCCAGACATCGGGGCCGGTGCTGGAAAAGCCGAAAGACCTGGCCGCCATCTTGACCAATCTGGAACGGCACGATGTGCTGTTCATCGACGAAATTCACCGCCTCAGCCCGGTGGTGGAGGAAATCCTCTACCCTGCGCTGGAGGACTACCAGATCGACATCATGATTGGCGAAGGCCCTGCGGCTCGCTCGATCAAGCTCGACCTACAGCCCTTTACCTTGGTGGGCGCCACCACCCGCGCGGGCATGCTCACCAACCCACTGCGCGACCGCTTCGGCATCGTGGCTCGGCTGGAGTTCTATACCGCTCAGGAACTGCAGAAAATCGTGACCCGTTCGGCCGGCTTGCTGGGGGCCCCCATCGACTCTGACGGCGCCATGGAAGTGGCTCGCCGCTCCCGAGGCACCCCCCGAATTGCCAACCGGCTGCTGCGCCGGGTGCGCGACTATGCCGAGGTCAAGGGCTCAGGTCGCATCACCCGAGAGATGGCCGACAAGGCCCTGGCCATGCTCGATGTGGACCCCTTGGGCTTTGATGTGATGGACCGCAAGCTGCTGGAAGCCATCATTCACCGCTTCGATGGCGGCCCCGTCGGGCTCGACAACCTGGCCGCCGCCATTGGTGAAGAGCGCGAAACCATCGAAGATGTGATCGAACCTTATCTGATCCAACAAGGCTTTCTGCAGCGCACCCCGCGCGGCCGCATTGCCACGGCATCGGCCTTCCGCCATTTGGGGCTGCAGGCCCCTCAGGGCGGCGGCGACTTGCTAGTCTGACCGCTCAGGAACCCAGCCTTCAACGGCGGCGCAAGAAGTGCACGAACTCTTCGCGCCCGTCGCCCGGCAGGGTTTGCTGGTCCAGCAAATCGTTGCCGGTCTGGCGGGAAAAGGCCTGGAAATCACGCAGGGAACCCGGATCGGTGGCCAGAACCTTGAGCACTTCTCCGCTGTGCATATCAGACAAAGCCTTCTTGGCCCGCAAAATGGGCAAAGGACAAGTCAGTCCGCGTGCGTCGAGTTCTTTGTGAAATTCCATGGCTGTATGAGCTCGTGACGAGGCCCGAGCAAGCTCAGGCTGGAAAGACGCCGGTGGACAGATAACGATCACCCCGGTCACACACGATAAAAACAATCGTGGCGTTGGTCAGATTCTGCGCCAATTGCAAAGCCGCCCAACAGGCCCCCGCCGCCGAGATGCCGCAGAACAAGCCTTCTTCACGCGCCAGTCGGCGCGCCATGTCTTCAGCATCGGCTTGCGACACGTAGATCATGTCGTCCACGCAACTGGGGTCGTAGATCTTGGGCAGATAGGCCTCGGGCCACTTGCGGATGCCCGGAATGCGCGAGCCTTCGGTGGGTTGAGCCCCAATGATGCGAACCTGTGCGTTGGCTTCCTTAAGGAAACGCGAGGTGCCGGTGATGGTGCCAGTGGTGCCCATGGCGCTGACGAAATGGGTCACCCGCCCTTGCGTATCGGCCCAGATTTCCGGGCCGGTGGTTTCGTAGTGAATGCGAGGGTTGTCAGGATTGGCAAACTGATCGAGCACCACGCCTTTGCCTTCTCGCACCATCTGGTCGGCCAGATCACGGGCGTACTCCATGCCACCGCTCTTGGGTGTGAGGATGAGCTCGGCCCCATAGGCCTTCATGGTCTGCGCGCGCTCGATGCTGAGGTCTTCGGGCATGATCAAGACCATGCGGTAGCCACGAATGGCCGCAGCCATGGCCAGCGCGATACCGGTGTTACCCGAAGTGGCTTCGATGAGGGTGTCGCCGGGTTTGATGTCGCCCCGCTCTTCGGCGCGACGAATCATGCTGATGGCCGGACGGTCTTTGACAGATCCGCCAGGGTTGTTGCCCTCCAGCTTGGCCAGGATGACGTTGCCACGGGCGTCTTGTTCGGCACCGGGAACGCGCTGCAGTCGAATCATGGGCGTTTTGCCAATGACGTCTTCAAGCGTGGGGTATGACATGGAATCCAGCAGATCAGCTTTGGTCGAAAGCGCTATTGTCTCAGGACGAGACGCTGGAATTTGGTGCCCCAGGTCGGAATCGAACCGACACTCCTCGCGGAACGGGATTTTGAATCCCGCGCGTCTACCTATTTCGCCACCGGGGCTCCGATGTGAAGAGCGCTACTGTAGCACAAACTTAATCAAGCAAATCGGCAGCCAGCGCATGACTGTGGGCCAAGCCATACAAGTGGGTGCGAAGCGATGCATTGAACAGGTAGCCTTGCCCGCGTACGGTGTGAATCAGGCTGGGGCGGCGTGGGTCGTCCCCCAGCTTGCAGCGCAGCCGAGTGACCAACAGATCGATGCTGCTGTCGAAGCCCTCCAGCCCCCGTTGGCGCGTTTCCACCAACAAGTGGTCAGGTGCAATGACCTGATGAGGACGACTCAGGAAAACCAGCAGCAGCTGGTACTCCGCCTGCGACAGCTTGACCCCAACCGAGTCGGTTCCGCGCAACACCCCTTGCTGCGTATCCAGCGTCCAACTGGCGAAGCCAAGGTACCGCGGGGGCACCGCCACCTCGCTCCGTCGGCTGGCGCGACGACGCAGTGCATGCAAGCGCGCGGCCAATTCGCGCCAATCACAGGGCAATGACAGGCACTCGTCAGCCCCCAGATCGAGCATGGCGACGCGCGCCTGCGGGCTAAGGGTCGACAGCAAAACCACAACAGGCACCCCCGCCTGGCGTGCGCGCTGGAAGTCGCAATGCTGACTAACGTGCTGGGGCCGATCGGCCGCCATCATGACCATGTCGGCATGAGCCACCTCCAGGTCGTCAGACACGCCAAAGCCGAAACGCGACAGCAATACCCCCATGGATGGGAACAGATCTGCTTGGTCGGCCTGACGGGCGTCTTGCCAAAGAATGCGGGTGTGAACAGCGATGGCCATTGCGACTCCAGGCTCTCGTTGAATCAGAGGGCGAAACGTTGGCTTAGCGGGGTTGAATCAAAAGGTTTCCCAATCGTGTTCGTTGTGGTTGCTGGCTTCAGCCACACGCGCCGGTGCTGGCAATTCAGGCGTGCCTGGCTTGGCTGCTGCGGGTTTGACCACAGGGCTGGACACGACGGTCCGCGCTCGAGCAGGAACCGCAGTGCGAATGACGGCACTGGCCACCTCAATGCCCCCTGTAGATGACGATTCAGATGTACGGAAAACTGTGACGGCCTGCGCCAGCTTGTTGGCCTGGCTGCGCAGGCTTTCGGCCGCAGCCATGCTTTCTTCCACCAGCGCGGCGTTTTGCTGCGTGCTTTGGTCAAGTTGCGCCACGGCTTGATTGATCTGCCCAATGCCCTGGCTTTGCTCGGCGCTGGCGTGGGCGATTTCACCAACCAGATCGGTCACCTTGCGAACTTGGTGCACCACGTCTTGCATGGTGGTGCCCGCAGTACTGACCAGATTGCTGCCCGCATTGACCTTTTCAACGCTGTCGTTGATGAGGGTTTTGATTTCCCGGGCGGCATTCGCACTGCGCTGAGCGAGAGATCGGACCTCACCAGCCACCACAGCAAAGCCACGGCCTTGCTCACCCGCGCGGGCGGCTTCCACAGCAGCGTTCAGCGCCAAAATATTGGTCTGGAAGGCAATGCCATCGATGACCCCGATGATGTCGGAAATTTTCTGGCTGGACGACTGGATGTCGTTCATGGTGTCGACCACTTGCCCCACCACCTCGCCACCTCGGGCCGCGACTTCAGACGCTGCGCTGGCGAGTTGATTAGCCTGGCGGGCATTGTCGGCATTGGTACGCACTGTGCCGGCCATTTCTTCGACGGCCGCAGCTGTTTCCTGCAGGCTGGAGGCCTGATCTTCGGTTCGCGCACTGAGGTCGGTATTGCCTTGCGCAATTTGCGACGATGCGGTGGCAACGGAATCCGCCCCCGAGCGGACTTGGTTAACGGTGTCTGCCAAACTCCGCACCATTTGACCCAGCGCTCGCTGAATGTCACCAATTTCGTCTTGGCGCTGGGTCTGCACTTGCTGGGTCAAATCCCCCTCTGCCACACGCTTCAACACAGCAACGGTGTCTTCCATGGGCTTGGACATCATGGCGGACAAGGCCAAGGCAATCGCCATGCCCGCAGCGATGACAACAGCCAACGCCCCCCAGACCGCCCAGCGCGCCGTGTCGTAGGTTTGCTCAGACTGTCGAGCAGATTCCTTGCCGCCCTTCACATTCAATGCAATCAAGGCGTCGATATTCTCACTGACCTTGCCAAATTCGACTATCAGCTTGCCGTTGACCAATTCGGTGGCCACTTGAGTGTTGCTCGCTTGCGAGGCCTCCATGGCCTTCGTTTGAATGACCAGGTAGTCTGCCCAGCGCTTCTTAAGGTCTTCCCAGGTGGCCTTTTCTTGAGGCGAGGCAATCCGTGCGGAGTAATCTTGATCCAACTTCCGGAACTGCTCCAATGCCTTTTGCGCTTCCTGCTCCAATCCCTTTTTGGCCCCGGCATCGGCAGCCAGAATATGACGCAGGGTGAAGCGCTGTACATCGCTGGTCAGGCTGGTCACTTCGCCTAGCACGACCACACTGGGCAACCAGTTTTCCGCCAAATCTACCGTGCGCTCATGCACGCTGGACAGCTTGGCATTGGCAAATATGCCCAAGAAGATGGTCAAAGCCAGCACAACCGAGAAGGCAGAGATCAATTTCGTACGCAAACGCAAATCGGCTAACCAATGCATGGTGGCGTCCTCGTGGAACGAGTTGAAAAGAGGTGTCGTCGCTCTCGCATCAAAGGCAGAAGAGCCCACTCCCAGTGTGCGCACACCCACGGCGAGCCAATGTCCGAATTCACGCGGCAAATTGCCGCTTTTTCGCGCTGTGGTCTTCCCCCCTCACCGCCCCCCGCCGACATCTGACTGCCCTATGATTTCCACTCCCGCTAAATAGGACGGTTGAATCAGCATGCCCCCACTGCCACCGGTTACCCAGGCTTTCATCCTCATCAATGTGGCCTTGTTCTGCCTCGACTTCACGATGGGCGGATGGTTGTTTCGCTGGCTGGCCCTGTGGCCCTTGCAAAGTCCGTGGTTTTTCCCTTGGCAGCTGGTGACTTATGCCTTCCTGCATGGCTCCATGGGGCACATCTTTTTCAACATGCTGGGCCTGTGGATGTTTGGCAGTGAGCTGGAACGCATCTGGGGTGGGCGCCGGTATGCGCAGTTTCTGCTTGCCAGTATCTTGGCTGCAGCCTTGTGCCAACTGGCATTCAATTTGATTGGCGGCTTTGGCGCCCCCACGGTGGGAGCGTCGGGCGGCCTGTTCGGTTTGCTGCTGGCTTTTGCCATGATGTTCCCGAACCGAACCATCGTGCCGCTGATCCCCCCCATCCCCATGAAGGCCAAGGTGTTTGTTGGCATTTATGGTGCGCTGGAGCTGTTCCTGGGCGTGACCGGAACCCAATCGGGTGTGGCCCACTTTGCCCACTTAGGGGGCATGCTGGGCGGGTGGTTGATGATTCGCTACTGGCGCGGCCAGCCTCCGTTCGGCAAATCCGGAACCCGCCGTCGCTGAGCATGGCTTCGCAGGGCGAACTCAGCCCTGCGGGGGCGGCACCAAGGACATGACCTGCTTGTAAGCATGCCAAGTGGCATGACCGATGACCGGTCCGGCCACCAGCAGCCCAATGAACCCCGGCAACATGGCCAGCGCAATCAGGAAGGTGATGACCATGCCCCACCAGATCATGACGGGGGTTTGCGACAGCACCAGCCTCATGCTGGTTAGTCCGGCCGTGATGGCATCCACCCCGCGGTGCATCATCAAGGGCATGCTGACCACGCTAACGGCATAGATCAGCCCAGCGAAGATCGACCCCACAGCGGTGTAGCTGATCAGAAACACCAAGTTTTCTCCGTGCAGAAGGTCAGCCACGGTGCCATCCCAATGGGGAATGCCGTCGAAGCTGACAGCAAACACGATCATGGCAGCCCGCCCCCAGAGCATTTCCAGCACCAGCAAAATGCCGGCAAAGATGCCGATTTGCCCCGAGGCGGATCGCCAAGCCATGAGCGACTGGGTCCACGAGGGCTTGTCACCCGATTCCAGACGCCGACTGACGTCGTACAGGCCTAGACACAAGAACGGCCCCATCAGCAAAAAGCCCGCAGACAGCGCCAGCGTGTATTCGCGAGCCGACTGAAACACTTGCACCAGAAACCAGCCCATGGCGACAAAGCAGGCGCCGTAGAACAAGCCGATGAGCGGCGCCCGAATGAAGTCTCGCCAGCCGGCGGCCAACCATTTGAAGGGGTCGCTGAAACGCACTGTGGCCAAAGGCCAATCAAGGGCACTGGGCTCATGCGTGTGGGCTTGAAGGCCGCCCAAGGGGTCGAGCGCCGGCCCGATGGCTGCCCCAGCATGGGGTGACTGGGCCCGTATTTCACCCGCTTTCGGATGCGGCGCACGATGCTGCGCCTCAGACCACAGTTGCGTGCGCCGAAAAACCGGACGCGCCCGATGATGCCGCCGACGAGAGACCCCGACATGATGCGACAAGCGACCAACCGATGCCATGCGTTCCTCCTTGGGGAGCGACAATGGACTGAAGTTAAGTCAAGTTTCGTAGCGCGAACATAAGGAAAACCGAGCGGTATTGAACGCCAAACATCAACGGCGTCAGCTCTTTTTCACGCGGACCAATTCGTCAAGGATCAACAAGCCCGCACCGATGGTGATGCCGCAGTCGGCCACGTTGAAGGCCGGGAAGTGTCCTCCCGGAAAAAGGGGCGACAGAAAAGCCCAGTGGAAATCGAGGAAGTCGACCACGTAGCCGTGGATCAAACGGTCCAAGACGTTGCCAATGGCCCCCCCCAAAATGAGCGACATGGCCCAGGCAAAACGCTTTTGGCCCCCATGCTCGCGCAGCATGTAGATGATGAAGCCCGTGGCGACAAAGCCCAACCCCACGAAGAACCAGCGCTGCCAGCCCCCGGCATGTGCCAGGAAGGAAAACGCCGCCCCGGTGTTGTGGGCGCGAACCAGGTTGAAAAACGACCACACCTTGTGGCTGTCGCCATACTGGAAGAACCCCAGAACCAAGGTTTTGGTGAACTGATCGAGCAGGATGATGATGAGCGCAATGCCCAGCCAGGGCAGCAGGCCCTGACTGGATGCGGCTGCCTTTTTGGTAGCCATCAGGCGTGCTCGCGGTGTTCGCCCGCGCCGTGCAGGTTGCTGTCGCAACGGCCACACAGGGTTGGGTGTTCGGGGTTGATGCCCACGTCATCACGGTAGTGCCAGCAGCGCTCGCACTTGGTCGACTCAGATGGGGTCACTGCCACGGCCAACGCTTCGCCTTGCACCAATTTCACCTTGGAAACGATGAGCACGAACTTGAGATCATCACCCAGACTGGACAGGATGGCGTGGTCATCGGCCGCTGCGGTGAGCGTGATTTCTGCTTGCAGCGAAGCCCCCACCTTGCCCTCGGTGCGAACGGCTTCGATGTCTTTGTTGACCAGATCGCGCACTTCGCGGATGCGAGCCCACTTGGTCAGAAGATCGGTTTGCTCTGCACCCGCGAAATCCCAATAGGTTTCGGTGAAGATGGTTTCACCACCGTTGAAGATCTTCCAGGCTTCTTCAGCCGTGAAGCTCAAGAACGGGGCCATCCAACGCAGCATGGCATTGGTGATGTGCCACAGCGCGGTTTGCGCAGCACGGCGAGCATGGCTCTTGGTGGCGCTGGTGTAGAGGCGGTCTTTGAGCACGTCCAGGTAGAACGCACCCAGGTCTTCCGAGCAGTACACCTGCAACTTGGCCACCACGGGGTGGAACTCATAGCGCTCGTAGTGGGCCAGGATGTCGGCCTGCAACTGGCCAGCACGCGCCAGGGCGTAGCGGTCGATTTCCAGCAGCTCGTTGAGCGGCACCGCATCGGTGGCAGGATTGAAATCCGACGTGTTGGCCAGCAAGAAGCGCAAGGTGTTGCGGATGCGGCGGTAGCCGTCGACCACGCGAGCCAGGATCTTGTCGTCAATGCCCAGGTCGCCCGAATAGTCGGTCGATGCGGCCCACAGGCGGATGATTTCAGCGCCCATCTTGGAGCTGATTTCTTGCGGCGCCACCACGTTGCCCACCGACTTGGACATCTTGCGGCCCTGGCCGTCCACGGTGAAGCCGTGGGTCAACAGGCCCTTGTAAGGCGCACGGCCATAAATGGCGCAAGCGGCCAACAGAGAGCTGTGGAACCAGCCGCGGTGCTGGTCATGCCCTTCCAGGTAGAGGTCGGCTTCTTGGCCTTCGTGATGCCCCGCCTGGGTGTGGCTGCCGTTTTGGGCATTGAGCACGTGGAAGAAGGTGGTACCCGAGTCAAACCACACGTCCAGGATGTCGGTGGACTTGCTGTATTCGGCCGCCTGTGCACCCAGCCATTCGGCCGGGTCCAGACGCGACCAGGCTTCGACACCACCCTGCTCCACCAAGTCGGCGGCCTTGTCCATCAAAGCCATCGTGTCGGGGTGCAGTTCGCCGGTGACCTTGTGCAGGAAGAACGGCAGCGGTACGCCCCAGTTGCGCTGACGGCTGATGCACCAGTCAGGGCGGTTGGCGATCATGTCGCGCAGGCGAGCACGGCCGTTTTCTGGGTAGAAGGTGGTCTGGTCGATGGCATCCAGCGCGGTTTGGCGCAGGGTCTTCTCGGCCTTGTTGACGGTGAACACGCCCTCGCCTTCATCCATGCGCACGAACCATTGGGCTGCAGCACGGAAGATGACCGGGGTCTTGTGACGCCAGCAGTGCGGGTAGCTGTGCTCGATTGTCTTGGTGGACAACAGGCGACCGTGTTCGTTCAGGGTCTCCAGAACGACGGGCGCTGCCTTCCAGATGTGCTGACCGCCAAACAAGGGCAGATCGGCTTCGTAGACGCCATTGCCTTGCACGGGGTTCAGGATGTCGTCGAACTTCAGGCCGTGGGCAATGCAGGAGTTGAAGTCGTCCACACCGTAGGCGGGTGCAGCGTGCACGATGCCGGTGCCGTCTTCAGCGCTGACGTAATCCGCCAGGTAAACGGGGCTGACGCGGTTGTAGCCTTCGTGAACATGGGCCAGAGGGTGCTTGAAGGTCATGCCCTCCAGCTTGGCCCCCGTGGTGGTGGCCACCACCTTGCAAGCCTCGGCTTCGAAACCGTAGCGTGCGCAGGCCTTTTCCACCAAGGACTCAGCCAACACCAGCAGGCCCTTGGGCGTGTCCACCAAGGCATAGGTCAGCTCGGGGTGCATGTTGAGCGCCTGGTTGGCCGGAATGGTCCACGCGGTGGTGGTCCAGATCACGGCAAAGGCGTCTTTGCTCAGGGCTGGCAAACCGAAGGCGGCAGCCAGCTTGGCAGGGTCAGCGCTCAAGAAGGCCACGTCGAGCGTTTGCGACTTCTTGTCAGCGTATTCGATTTCGAACTCGGCCAGCGAGGAGCCGCAGTCAAAGCACCAGTACACGGGCTTGAGGCCGCGGTACACGTAGCCACGCTCCATGATCTTCTTCAAGGCACGGATTTCGTTGGCCTCGTTGCCGAAGTTCATGGTCAGGTAGGGGTGAGACCAATCGCCCAGCACGCCCAGGCGCTTGAAGTCGGTGCGCTGGCCATCGATTTGCTCGGCGGCGTAGACGCGGGCCTTGGCTTGCACATCGTCGCGGCTCAGGTTGCGGCCATGGGTCTTCTCGATCTGGTTTTCGATGGGCAGACCGTGGCAGTCCCAACCCGGCACGTAGATGGCGTCCATGCCCTTGAGCTGGCGCGCCTTGACGATCATGTCCTTGAGGATCTTGTTGACGGCGTGGCCGATGTGGATGTTGCCGTTGGCATAGGGCGGGCCGTCGTGCAGCACGAACTTGGGCGCGCCCTGGCGGGCTGCGCGCAGCTTGCCGTAGATGTCGTTCTTTTCCCATTCAGCCACCCAGGCGGGTTCGCGCTTGGGCAGATCCCCCCGCATCGGGAAGGGGGTGTCGGGCATGTTCAGGGTGGCGCGATACTGGCTCTCGGGGGCGTTCTTGTTCGCAGACTTGTCTTGGCTCATGGCAGAAATTCTTCAGCAAGGGGCCAGCGGTGGATCTTGTCGCCACCGCCATCCCGGGTATCAGGTGAGCCGCATCACCCCAAAGGGCCGCGGCCAGGCATCAGCAGGTTGAGGTTGCGAGCGTCAAATTCGATCGCGGGTGGTCTGCCGACCCTGGGCTTCAAAGAACTCGCGCGCATCGGCGATGTCTTTGTGTATGGCCGCCTGCAGTGCCTCCAGCCCGTCGTAGCGGGCTTCGTCTCGGAGTTTGTGCAGCAGTTCCACACGGACGATTTTACCGTAGCCCCCTTCGCTACCGAGTCGGGCAGGCCAATCGAAGCAATGCACTTCCAGCAAGACCCGTCCGGCCTCTTCCACCGTGGGGCGCACGCCCAAGCTGGCCACGCCTTCCAGCGGGTGATCGGCCAGACCATGGGTTCGGACCACGAAAATGCCCATGGTCGCCGGTTTAGGGTGGCCAAAGCGCACATTGAGGGTGCGGCAATCGAGGCTGCGGCCCAGCTTTTGACCGTGCACAACGTGGCCGCTGACGGTATAGGGGCGCCCCAGCATGGTCGCCACAGCTTTCATGTCGCCCCGTTCCAGCGCCTCACGCACCAGCGACGACGACACCCGCTCGCCATGCACCTCGTAGCTGTTCATGCGCGCCACGTCGAAACCCTTGGCGCTGCCCATGGCATCGAGCAAGGCGTAGTCGCCCGCCCGCTTGGCGCCGAATCGGAAATCGTCGCCCACCAGCACGTATTGAGCCTTCAGGCCTTGAACGAGGATGCGGTCCACAAACTCGTCAGGCGTCAAACTGGCCAGAGCTTTGTCAAAAGGCAGCACCACCACCTGATCCACGCCGCAGTTTTCCAGCTCGGACAACTTGTCGCGCAAGGTGGCCACGCGGCTGGGAGCCAACTCGGGCTTGCCCATGAGGGCCGCAAAGTAATCGCGCGGATGAGGCTCGAACGTCAACACTGTGCTGGGCAGACCACGGTGATGCGCTTCGTTGCGCAGCAAGGCGAGCATGGCCTGATGGCCGCGGTGCACCCCGTCGAAATTACCGATGGTCAGGGCACAGGCCGGCGCCAGTGCCGCGTGTTGAATGCCTCGAAATACTTGCATGACCGCCGATTATCCGCGTTTGGGCAAGACCACGGCTGGATCGTCAATCCAGCGCCACTGGCCCAGGGCCAAGTCGGCAGGAATGGTCAATTCACCAATCTGGCTACGGTGCAAGGCTTCTACCCGGTTGCTGACGGCCGCCACCATGCGCTTGACCTGGTGGTACTTGCCTTCGGTCAGGGTCAGTCGCAGCAGGTGTTCGCCGGCGATCTCAGCGCCTTCTGCCTTGACGGGCTTGGGGTCGTCTTCCAGCACCACCCCGGCCAGCAGCTTGTCGCACTGCGCCTGGGTGATGGGGTGCTTGGTGGTGGCCTCGTAGATCTTGGGCACATGGTGCTTGGGCGAGGTCAACTTGTGCAACAGCGGGCCGTCGTCGGTCATCAGAAGCAGACCGGTGGTGTCCTGGTCGAGGCGCCCCACGGGCTGCAAGCCACGGCGGCGCAAAGGCAAAGGCAGGAGGTTGTGCACCCCCGGCCAGGCCCCCGGCTTGAGCGAGCACTCGTAGCCTGTAGGTTTGTGCAGCACGATCAAGGCCTTGGCGTGATACACCCACTCCTGCCCTTCAACCGTGAAGCGCAGGCCTTCGGTGGGCCACTCGCTATCGGGATCATCCACCACCGCACCATTGATGCACACGCGTCCTGAAAGGATCAAACCTTCACATTCACGTCGTGCCCCAAACCCTTGAGAGAAAAGAATCTGGTCCAGAGTGTCGTGTCCTGCGGGAATACGATGGCGTGGTGGCATGTCGGGAGTGGTTTAAATACTTGATGGGACGCAATTGTCTCGTCATGATGCCAGTCAGCGGCGCAAGGAGAGCTCAGGCATGCGGATTCACCATCTGAATTGCGGGTCGATGTGTCCTCTCGGACGTCGCTTGCTCAATGGCGAAGGTGGTTGGACCGCCCCCGCACACCTGTGCTGCCATTGCCTGCTGATCGAAAGCCGCAATGGCTTGATTTTGGTCGATACGGGGTTAGGCACCCGCGACATCACGCACCCACAGTCATTGGGCTGGGCATTCAAGGGCATCATGCGCCCCCGCCTTCAGATGTCAGAAACCGCCGTGCACCAGATTCGCGAATTGGGCCTGGACCCGCGTGATGTGCGCCACATTGTGCCCACCCACCTGGATCTGGATCATGCGGGGGGGCTGGCCGATTTCCCGCAAGCCCAGGTTCATGTATATGGCGCGGAGCTAGATGCTGCCCTGGCTCGCACCAGCCTGCACGAAAAAGCGCGCTACCTTCCCCGGCAATGGGCGCATCAACCGCGTTGGGTTCGACACGATCTGACGGGCGAAAAATGGTTTGGCATGGACAGTGTGCAAGCCGTGCCTGACAGCGATGACGAGGTCTTGCTGGTGCCTTTGGTGGGCCACACACAGGGCCACTGCGGGGTGGCCGTACGCACCGATTCAGGCTGGCTGCTGCATTGTGGGGATGCCTATTTCTACCGCGGCGAGCTCGATGAGCAACCCAGTTGCCCCATCGGGCTGCGCTTCTTCCAATGGCTGATGGCCATGGACAACGGCAAGCGACTGGCCAACCAGCGCAGGCTGCGCCGACTCAAAGACCGCTTCGGCGATGAAATCACCATGACGTCGTCACACGACCCCGTGGAGCTGGCCCTGCTGACATCGGCCGCCAGCTACCGTGCCCAGCACGCCTGGGACGAGTCCGACCTGCTGGAGCGTTCGCTGGCCTGAACTCAGAACCGCTTGGTCAGGGTTAAGGTATCGTTTTCGCGCTTCATTTGAAAACGCGTCAAAAACGAGTTACCCAACAAGATGTAGGGCATGCCTTGTGGCGACACGGTCGCATCCACATTGAACACTTCCACATCTTGAATGCGCAGCGACGTCAGGCTGACGCGAAATGAAGGCACCACCCCATTGGCCGTGCTGGAATACATTTTTTGCCCTTTTTCAAAGGCAATGCCCAGGCGCCGTGCCTCATCAGCACCCATGGCCACAGCCGTGGCGCCGGTGTCGACCAAAAACTGAACGGACTTGCCGTTAACGAGCCCCGAGGTCACGAAGTGCCCCCCTGAGCCCGCCGTGAGCACGATGGCCGTGCCTTGCGCACCGCCCAGCCCCCCGCCAATGCTGACCGGGGCCCCACCGAGCGCAACCGTTTGCCGCTTGCCTGAAACCTCGACCACCGTCTGGTCAGGTGACACGCTGACGACCTTGACGCCCTGATGGCTGTCGCCCGCAGCCAAGGCTTTGGGCGCGCCGCCATTGATGACCAGCAAGACTTTGCTGCCCATGCCACCGGTCATGGCCACGCTTTGCGCATAGGCCGGAGCACAAGAAGCACCAGCCCAGACTGCGGCGGCCACGAACGAAATCAGAGCAGACAGTTTCATACCTTGCAGCCTAGCGCCAGCGGAAAGCATCAATCGCGGAAATTGTTGAACGACAGCGGCGCTTCTGTGATTTCTTTCTTCAGCAAGGCCATCGTGGTTTGCAGGTCGTCGCGCTTGCCGCCGGTCACCCGGACGGTATCGCCCTGGATGGCGGCCTGCACCTTGATCTTGCTGTCTTTGATGATCTTTTGAATCTTTTTGGCCAGATCGGACTCAATGCCAGCCTTGAGGGTCAGGATCTGCTTGACCTTGTCGCCGCCGATCTTCTCAACCTTGCCGATGTCGAGGAAGCGAACGTCCACGCTGCGCTTGGTGAGCTTGTTGGTGAGGATGTCGCGCACCTGATCAAGCTGGAAATCGCTGTCACCGGTCACGATGATCTGCTTTTCTTTTTCCTTGAATTCGATGGCGGCACTGGTGCCTTTGAAATCGAAGCGGGTGCCGATTTCCTTGGTGGTCTGGTCAACGGCATTGCGCACTTCAACCAGGTTGGGATCGAGAACGGCGTCAAAACTGGGCATGAATTTCTCCTTTGTCTGCGAAAATTCTGCCATGCACCAGCCCCTTGACGTCGAACGAGGCACAAGCCTTCGTCCTTACAACACTTTTGGCCTGCCCGCCGCAGCCCATACTTTGGTCCGCGTGAGCACGGAAGCACAGGTTCGCCAGGTGGTGAACCACCCCGAACTGGGCCATGCCAAGAAATTCATTCTGGGGGGCGGCTCGAATCTGGTTCTGACCCAGGACGTGCAAGCCTGCGTGATCAAAGTCGAGATCAAGGGGCGCCAACTGCTGGAAACGCGCGACGACGCCTGGATTGTGGAAGTGGGCGCAGGCGAGGTCTGGCATGACACGGTGCAGTGGTGCCTGAACCAAGGCCTGCCAGGCCTGGAAAACATGGCCCTGATTCCAGGCACCGTAGGCGCCGCCCCCGTGCAGAACATTGGGGCTTATGGCATTGAACTGAAAGACCGTTTCGAGTCGCTGGATGCTGTAGACCTGATCACCGGCCGCATGGTGACCTTGAACCAAGAGCAGTGCCGCTTTGGCTACCGTGACAGCATCTTCAAGAGCCTGCTGGCGGGCAAAAGCGTGATCACCAAGGTGCGGCTGCGCCTGCCCCGCCCTTGGCAACCGGTGACTGGCTACCTGGAGTTGGAGCGCAAGATGGCCGAAACCGGCACGCCCCAGCCTTCAGCCCAGCAGATCTTTGACTGGATTTGCGAAGTGCGTCGCGCCAAGTTGCCCGACCCGGCCCAGATCGGCAACGCCGGCAGTTTCTTCAAGAACCCGGTGGTGACCGAAGAGCAGTGCCGCGACATCATTGGCCGCGACCCCGAAATCGTGCATTACCCCTTGCCAGACGGCAGCTTCAAACTGGCTGCCGGCTGGATGATCGACGCCTGCGGCTGGAAAGGCAAATCCATCGGCCGCGCCGGGGTGTATGAGAAGCAGGCACTGGTCCTGGTGAACCGTGGTGGAGCCAGTGGCGCCGAGGTGGTGACCCTGGCGCGCGCCATTCAGGAAAGCGTGTACGGGCGCTTCGGCATCCGGCTGGAGCCTGAGCCCGTGGTGGTTTAAGCGATCAACCGAAGTGGCAGATGTAGTGGTAGGCCTCGCCTTCCACCTTGATCTCGAAAGACGAGTTGCCGGGCACATTGAAGCTTTCGCCTGCGCCGTAAGTCTGCCATTCGTTGGAACCGGCCAGCTTGATGGTGGCCTTGCCTGCCACGGTTTCCATGATTTCAGGGGCACCGGTGTTGAAGGTCAGGGTGGCGGGCAGGATCACGCCGACAGACTTGCGGGTGCCGTCAGCCAGAGTCACGGTGTGCGACACACACTTGCCATCGAAGTACACGTTGGCTTGGGTGTTGACGGTACCGGCCAGGGTGGTGGTGGTCATGAAGCAGTCTCCAAAAATCAAAAAAAGGCCGATGCGACTGCACCGGCCTTGATGGGGTCAATTACTTGGCGGCCTTCTTGGCTGCTGGTTTGGCAGCAACCTTCTTGGCGGCGGGCTTGGCAGCTGGCTTGGCCGCAGCCTTCTTGGCGGCGGGCTTCGCAGCTGGCTTGGCAGCCTTGGCTGCACCGGCACGCTTGGCCTTGACGTTGGCACCAATGCGCAGACGCAGGGCGTTGAGCTTGATGAAGCCGGCCGCGTCGGCCTGGTTGTAGGCGCCGCCGTCATCGTCAAACGTGGCGATGGTTGGGTCAAACAGGCTGTCGGTGGCCGAAGCACGACCCACGCACATGATGGTGCCCTTGTACAGCTTGAGCTTGACGGTACCGTTGACGGTTTCCTGGCTCTTGTCGATCAGGCCTTGCAGCAGTTCGCGCTCAGGGCTGAACCAGTAGCCGTTGTAGACCATGCGAGCGTAACGGGGCATCAGGTCATCCTTCAGCGCCAGCACTTCGCGGTCGAGGGTGATGGACTCGATGGCGCGGTGACCGGTCAGCAAGATGGTGCCGCCAGGGGTTTCGTAGCAACCACGGCTCTTCATGCCCACGTAGCGGTTCTCAACCTTGTCGAGGCGGCCGATGCCATGCTTGCCGCCGATTTCGTTCAGCTTGGTCAGCACGGTGGCTGGCGACATCTTCACGCCGTTGATGGCGACCACGTCACCCTTGGCGTAAGTCAGTTCGATGATTTCGGGCTTGTTCGGTGCCTTCTCAGGGGACACGGTCAGGCGCCACATATTGGCTTCGGGTTCGAAGTTCGGGTCTTCCAACACGCCGCCTTCGTAGCTGATGTGCAGCAGGTTGGCGTCCATCGAGTAAGGGGCGCCGCCCTTGCGCTTCTTGAAGTCAACCGGGATGCCGTGCTTGTCGGCGTAGGCCAGCAGCTTTTCGCGGCTCAGCAGGTCCCACTCGCGCCATGGGGCGATGACCTTCACACCAGGCATCAGAGCGTAAGCGCCCAGTTCGAAACGAACTTGGTCGTTGCCCTTGCCGGTGGCACCGTGGGAAATGGCATCGCCCTTGGTCTTCTTGGCGATTTCGATCAGGCGCTTGGCGATCAGCGGGCGGGCGATGGAGGTACCCAGCAGGTATTCGCCTTCGTACAGCGCGTTGGCGCGGAACATGGGGAACACGAAGTCGCGCACGAA
>ERZ724505.328-NODE-328-length-31998-cov-5.444479_pt1 | contig 31998 bp, 56 predicted proteins | sample MGYA00376038_ERZ724505 | MGnify/ENA primary metagenome ERZ724505 (study PRJEB28724, sample SAMN07190884) | wastewater metagenome | isolation source: effluent of sewage treatment plant in Hong Hong | place: Hong Kong | collected 2016-03-17 ...
CGCTCACTACCCGCTGAACCATAGCGGGTCTTGTCTACCCCGCCATACAAGGGCCCCCATGTGGTATCGAACAAGTACCACAGGTCAGAAGTCAGGGTTACAGCGGCATATGTACTACTGCCGGCGAAGGTGATCTGGCCGGTATTGGCTAGAGCGCCCGCCTCGCTGGTGTGCAGGGTAAAGGTATTGGTTCCGGTGCTGCGAATCCAAACAGCGGTTCCGACGCTCAATTCAGCCGGCAGCGTCCCACCAGGCCAAACTTTCTTCCCCGTATATGCGCCGTGATTGGTCAGCGTGACAACATCAGTTGATGCGCTGATTGAAACGGTTTTTCCGGCGCGCCCGCCCCAGCAGATCAGCGAGTAGTTGATGGCCATCGCACCTTCCTACTGGGGGCCTTACGACACCCCCAGCACCGCCTGCTTGGCGACGGCAATCGCCGCGTTGATGCTGTCCAGGTTGGCCTGGGCGGCTTCCGCGGCGGCGGTTTTCTCGGCCAGCAGGGCCTCCTGTTCGGCGATCTGCTGCGTCACCGCGTCCAGGCGCTGGTTTGCCTCCATGGACAGTTGCCGGACGGTTTCCTCGGCATTGGCCTTGATTGCCGCTGCCTGCGCATTCGCCGCGGCAAGGATCTCGAGCACGGCCTGAGCTTGGGCGGCTTCGGCGGCGGCCTTGGCTTTGGACTGGGCCGCTTCCGCTTCCTCGGCGGCGTCCTTGATGGCTTCCTCCAGCCCGTCCAGTTGGCGCTGAAGATCCGCTGCCCGCTGCGTATTTTCCTTCACGCCGTCGGTAACCACTTGAAGCTCTGCGCGGCGAGTCGTCAGGGTCCGCTCGGCTTCCTCCACTGCGCCGGCCAAGCTGCCTACTTTCTTCAGTTCGCCGTGCACCGCAATCATTGCCTGCAGCCCCGGGATATACCGCTCGAAGGCCTCCAGAACATCGTTGTTCACAGGATTGGACATGGCCTATTTCCTTTTGCGCTTGGCGATGAGGGTAAAGGTCAGGGCGGTCGCCACGTCGGAACCCGTGACTTCCGGCTTGATCAGGGGGGTGTAGGTGATGATTCCCCGCACGCGCGCCGAGGTCCATCCGGACGCGGCGTTGCCGGCCTCGTCGGACAGGGCGGAATAGCCGTTCCCGCTGCAGGATCCCTGCACGCCCGCGGTACAGGTGCCGAAGTCGCCTTCGACCTGCATGGTGCGGTCGTCAAACTCCGGGCCCTCCGCCCAGGGGGCGCAGGTATCGCCACCCGAGACATTGGCCCAGACCACCTTGATGTAATCGTCGGTGCGTTCCGGCTGGGTGTATTGGACGATGGCCATGGCTTTAGCTCCTGTACTGGGCAGGCAGCACCGACATGGCAATCGTGGCGCCGTTGCTGTAGCTGTTGATCTTGAGGCGAACCGCGCCGGTTGGCGCCGTGTAGGCGGTATTTCCGTCAGCCGTCTGCCCGGTCAGGCCACCTGAAACCCAGTTGGGCGTCTCGCCGGCCGTTGGCCGCTCGAAACACTTCTGAAGGTCGTAGTTGATGGTCCCGCTGATGTCCACCGCGATGGATGTGGACGGGGTGTAGATGTCCAGGCAGTAGGTCGGGGTCGATGCCGAGGTCGAAGTGTTCGACGTGCCCACAGTCAGGGCGCCGCCGGCCGCCCCGTCAATGGCAATGCTCGGGATGCCTCGCCAGAACTTGGTTGAGTACACCGTGGTTGCGTTTGGCCCGGTCAAAGTTTCGGTCTGCGCTTTCCAATCCTCGCTGTAGCCAGTGATCGTGAAAGTGCGCGCGGACAGGTTGGCCGCGCTGGTAATGCCGAGGATGTACCCCAGCCCAAGGTCTGGAATCACGCCACCAGAGGCAAGCGCCCCGTCCAGCGTCAGATTGCCGGCTGCGCCTGGCGTCTGGCTGGTGGCGATGTTGTTCGCCGCCTGCGTGACCAGGGTGTAGGTCAGTCGCTTTGATCTCATTTCCGCGTCTCCATGGCAATCCCCGGGCCTTTCGGCCCGAGGGGTTACACGCCGGCGCTATTAAGCGTCGGTGCTCGCGGTGGTGTTGATCTGCATGCCCACTTCGCCGGCCAGGTTGACCACGCTGATCGGCTGGTGCTGCACGAACGTCGCCCCGGTGACTGCCTCGGTGATATTCGCCGCGTTGTCGGCCAGGCGCAGGTACAGGTTCGGCCCGATCTGGCCCGTGGACCCCGTGATGGTGTCCTTCACGAACAGGTCGTTCGAGTTGCGCTGGCGGTAGCTCCAGCAATTCCACACCTTCAGGTCTGTGGTCGCCGTGGTGCGGACTTCGATGAAAGCGTTGGCGTAATCGCCGTCGGCCACGAAGTCATGGATCTTGATGCCATCCCCGCCCACGATGGCGATGCCCGCATTGGTGCCTGCCGTGGTGGCGCTCTCGAACTCGAAGCTGGCCAGTTGCATGCGGTTGGCATTGGCCGTGGTGAGCACCACGTCGGTTGCTTCGCCGGTCTGGTCGGTCCAGGTCCAGTTGGTGAGTGTGAAATCCGCGGCATCGACGTGGATCGGATTGGTCAGGGCATCGATGTTGCCGGTGAACCAGAACCCGTCCATGGCGATGTTGGCCGCCGACACCTTCATGCTGGCGCCCACTGCGGTCGTGTAGTTGATCTGCGGCCGGTTGCGGGCATTGCCCAGGCCAAGGATGGTGATGCCAGCCACGTCCAGGGCGAGCCCCGCAGCAGCGGTGATCGTCTCGACGTGTCCCGCTTTGACCACGATCACATCGCCCTTGCTGGCGGTGCACGCGCCGACTGCGGCATCGATGGTCGAATAGGGGCGCTGGAAAGTGCCGTCTCCGTTGGCGGAACCGTTGGAATCCACCCAGACCAGGCCGTTGGAATAGGTGTTGGCGAGGGCCAGACCGCGCACGCTGTAGCCGCCGGTGAAACCCTTGGGATAATTGCTCATGTTGGGCATCTGAATCTCCTGTCAACCCTTCAGTGGGTCGTGTTGAACGAAACGTGACAATCGTTGTGAAGCAAAAAGGGGCCCCCTTGTGAGGGGCCCCTTTGATGGGCGATTAACCGCCCGCGGTGCCAAAGGCACCACGCCAGTTCGACCAGCCCTGGATGGAGCGGGAGCGAACCTTGTAGCGCATGTTCCCCGTATCGAAGTCGCCTTCGATCTTGGCCTTGGGCTTCACACGCTCGATGAACTTCAGCCCATCCGGGCAATCGGTCGTGATGAAGAAAGCGTCGGTGTCCACCAGACGCTTGTCCATGATCACGCCCTTGGGGAACAGCCCCATGTCGCGGATGGCGTTCGTGTCGTTGTTCGCGGTATCCACCCGGCCCATGGAGTTGAGCAGGCGGTGAGCAACGAAACGCAGGGCGGTCGGAATGACCAGCGCCTGACTGTCGAGGTCGATGGGCAGACCCCGGTCATCGGTGGTGTTGGCGATCTGGGTCATCAGATCCTCGACCGAGGTTTCCGACAGGTCCGCAGGGTTCGCCAGCAGGTTGGAGCCCGTCCCGCCGGACTTCAGCGGGTGCGAGGCCGAGAACAGGGGCACGCCATCGCCGCCGTAGTACGCGGCGGTGTTGGTGAACCCGTTGTTCAGGATGTTGGCCGCGCGGGTGGCAATCGTGTGCTTGTGGCTGCGCGCCAGGGCGCGTGCCAGCTTCTTCCCGATGCTCCCGTACAGGCCGTCTTCCTCGGCTTCCTCCGTGATCGCAAAGGCCAGCGCGATGGTCTCGAAGACGTAGCGCGCGACGTAGGTTTCCGAGGTGTGGTCGTAGGTGACCCCAGCCCCTTCTTCCTTCACCGCAGCCGCGCCCAGGCCGGCCATCATCACTTCCTCGACGTAGGCCTTCTCGGTTTCGGATTCCTGGGACAGGTAGCCACGCCAGACTTCCGGGCGCTCCCTGTATTCCAGGCCGAAAACCGCATTCAGGCCCTTCTGGAGTTGCTTCTTGAATAACGCGCGATTCATTGCCATGTCACACCCCCACCGTGGCTTGGCCGTGGTAGCGGAACTCGTGTTCGTGGATCTGAACCTCGAGAACGGCGTACTGGCCGGAGTTGCCGGGCTTGTTGACGATGCCCAGGATGCGGAACCCAGCGGCGCCGGTGCCCATGGTCGAGTCCAGATACGCGGCCGAATTCATGGTGTAGGCGTTGCCGGTGCCCGTGACGTGATCGGCAAGGTTGCCGGTGTTCGTCTGGGCGGGGGTGCCACCGGACATGACCTCGAACGTCACATCAGGGTCGGTAACGACCTTGGCGAGGATGTTGGTGGCGGTGGTGGACGCCGGCCAGTGGCCCCACAGGGTTTGCCCTGCGGAGTCCTTGTACTGGACGCCCATGAAGATCCCCAGAATCCGGTCACCGGCAGCCGCCAGGGCGATGGACCCATCGCTCAGGAGCTTGACCGGATCCCCGGGAAACAGGGCCGTTGCATAGCCGGTGGCTATGGGGTACTCGACACTCCGAGTCGGATCGCCGCCAGACAGGTGGCGAAGCGGCCGGAAGCCGAATGGTGCATTGCTGGGCATGGTAGTGCCCTCCATTCAAGTTTCAGGTTGTGATCGCCACGCAACTGCGCCGAAGGAATCGGCAAAGGAATCTCGTTTGCGTGTTTGCCCGCTTGGGGGCCACCGTCATCCCGACCGGGATGCGTGCTGGGGATGGAACCGCCATCCCCTCCGGTTACTGCAGCCCTACAGCGCGTCCGGGTCCGTTTCTGCCTGAACCGGCACGGTGCGGGCTCTCACCCGCTGCGCCTTCGTCGCCATCTGGATCGGACCGTAGGCCGGATTCGCATTGGCGACGTTGAAGTTGGTTAGATCGTGATTGATCGCCTTCGTTCGCATATCAATCTGATCCCGCACATGCTTTGCGCGCCGCTCCGACAGCGCCATGGAGCGTTCGCACAGAATCATGCCCTCCACGCCGATGGAGCCGGCAAACCGCCCGTGCTCGATTCTCGGAACCGGGAAATCCTCGGCCACCGTGTCCGCCGGCCGCGGGCGCCAGCCTTCCCGCTGCTTGCGCGACCAGTTCACCGGATCGGCCTTGCCTCCCGATTCGGTGCGGATCCACCGCTGATCCATTCCCGGGCGTGCCGGCGGCATGTCCAGGGAGGCGCCGCGGATCCATGGCGTATCTTCCGTTTCGTGCACCACAGACTGGGCGCGGCTCTGAGCTTCATGCGTCTGGTGGACGCTCGTACCGTGTACTGATTTGCGACGGGGCATTATCCGGCCCTCCTATTTTCGAGGGCCCAGGCACGGGCTTCCTTCGGGTTTCTCGGATTCAGGCCCCACTTGCGCATTTCGGCCTGGTCTGCGGCACTCAGAACGATTTGCCGGGGTCTGCCTTGACCGGCAGCGGCCGGACGCGCCGGCGCCGTGCTTCTGGTGGGCGTCGGCCCGCCGCGCACGGCTCCAGGCGCCGGACGGAACACGCTGGCAGCGCGCGCCGCCAGTCCGGGCAGCTTTTCCTTTACCCGGCGGTCCAGCTCCTGGAAGTACGCCGTTGAACCGGGCGCATGGGCGAACGATCCGGCCTTATGCTCCTGCGCCAACCGGCTGTCGATCATCCCGGCCAGCGTGGTTTCTTCGGCAAACCGCTTGTCCCCGTACCATTTGTTGCGCGTCTTCCAGCGGTTGGTTTCGCTGGGCTGCGCCGCTGCCGTGTCCGAAAGCTTGATGTCCGGCAGCCCTTGTTGCTCGACCTGCTTCAGGCGCTCCTGCTCCTCGGATACTTGCAGCCGCTTCGCATCCAGCGCCGCCAATTCCCGACCAAGTTTGATTTCCTTGTCGGTGTCGGCTTCTTCTTTTGCCGCCTTCAGCTCGGCCGCCTTGTCTTTGATGCTGTTGTCGATGTCTCGCAACAGCAGATCCGCCGCTACCTTTCGGGTATTGAAGGCTTCGACCTGCAGCGCCTTGGCGATATGAAGCGCCTCGGCTACCCGACTTTCCATGCCGGCCTGGATTCTTTCTTTGGCCCGGCGCTCCCTTTGGATCCGCAGTGCCACAGCCTTGGAGTAGTTCTTGCGCTCCCAAGGGGTCAAGTAATCCTGCCCGATGCGGTCGTCGATCACTTCCCCGCCATCGTCGTCCAGGCTCAGGTCGCCGCGGGTGTCGGCATCGGTTTCGCCGGCCTGCCTTCCCTCGCCGTCCTGCCCCTCGTCCTCGTCCAACAGCACCACTTCGAGGTCGTCGTTGCCCTGCTCGAGCAACCCACCCTGCTCGTTCCCCAGGGCATTCAGCGATTCACCGTCATCGCCCCCGCCCTGCTCGGCACCGTCGATCGTGGCGCCGTCGTCGTCGTCGCCATCCAACAGGTCTGATTCGGTCAGACCCCCACTTGCATTTCCAGCCATAAGGCCTCCGCACGTCCAGAAGCTCGCGCTTCCGTGTCTCCCAACCGTGGCGGACGCCAACCTATCGCTCTGGGACTCTCGGCCTGACGGGCTCAGGCGGGCCTTGAAATCAGAGGTACACGCGGAAGCCTTCCGGCCCCTTCAGTACCGCGGTGATGTCGTCGTCGTTCACCAGCAGGAACTTGAACCCGCGGAATTCGCAGTGCATCCCGGCGTGCCGGCCGTAGCAAACCCAGTCGCCGACCTTCACGTTCCAGAGGTAGCTGGGCACGCGATGTCGCAACGAGGGGCTGTCCTTAACGTCGTCCCAATCCGGGTTCTGGAACCTCTCGTTCTTCCCTGCCAACGGCCCCATGGCCACTACCTGCCCGATGTAGGTCAGGTGCTTTTCCACGTCCTGCACCTGGTCCGGCAAGGCGATTCCGCCGGCGGTCATCTTCTTGGGCTGCTTCGGGAAGATCAGCACGCGCCAGGTCGTCGGGGAAAACAGGTCTTCATGCTTCAGCCCGGTGTCCTCGAAGGCCATGAATTCCAGGTTGTCCCGCGCGAACGTCTCGGGCGGGGTGAATTCGTTTCCTTCGTCCACGTCATCGAAGCCGATCATTGGTGTTGACACAGGCACTCCTTCAGTTGGTTGAGTCGTCTTCCGGGTCGCCCCGGCGTTCTTCGAACATGGCCAGCGCCGCTTTCAGGCCGCGCCGCTCGCCCACCTTGCTCTTGTATTCCTCGAAACTGGCGCAGGCGCCGTCTGCGATGGACTCGCCCAGCTTGGCAATTCGGTCTTTCAGATCCTTGGGGTAGCTCACTGCTGCCCCTTCCCGAGCGCCTTTTCAATCCGGCGCAGGGCTTCCTCGATGATCTTGTTCCCGGCCGCCTGCTGCTTCATGCCGTCGATCTGTCCCATCAGGGCGGCCTCGCGCCGCTTCCAGTCCAGTTTCTCGGCCTCGCCCTTGATGCTCTGGCGCTCGCTTTCCAGTGCCTGGGCTTCCTGCTCGATCTGCGCCGCGCGCTGCTCCAGGTCGCCGCCGGGCTGCTGCGGCTTGGGCATGGCCGCGATGGCCATGGCTGCCATCTGGGCGATCTGGTTCTCGATCTGCGGCGGCAGAGGCGGCGTCACGGGCTGCCCCTCGGGCGGGTTGAGCGTCATCGGCGGCAGTTGCATGCCGATCTGCAAGGCCACCTTGGCGCGCATGCCATAGGCCATGTGCTCGGCCAAGTGCGCGAAGGCGGCCGGGATCACCTTCTGGGCAATTGGATCGCCCTGCGGCCGGGTCACCATGGAGTCGATCAGGCTCTGCACCACGGTCATGTGCGCGTCGTGGTCTTGGTCAACGAACACCGCCACCGGCATGCCCACCAGCATCATGGCGTTCTCGGTCACGGGATCGGCCCGGGTTGGCTGGGCAATCTTGGCCAGCACGCCATCCGGGTCCGGCACCTTGATCGCATCGAGGAACCGCTTTTCGGCTTCCTTCCGGTCGTACAGGTCCGGCGCTACGTCTGCCCGCTGCACCACGGTCTGCGCCATGGAAATGCGCTGGGTGCTGCTGAATATGTTGGGGTCGGACACCGGCACCACGTCAACGCGATCATCAAAGTCGGTCCGGAACGCTTCTCGGCTGCCGCCCTTTACGTTGTACGGGTAGCCTTCTTCGGGCAGGGTTTCGCCGTTGAGTTCGGCCAGCAGCTTCAGTTCCTGCCCCTGGGCGATGTGCAGGCGCTTGTGGATGCCCGTGTAAATCTTGCTCCCCTGCTCGATCAGGGCAACCGTGGTGCCGACCGGCCCGGTGTTGGAGGCATCGCCCACCATGCTCTCGGTCGTGCTGGAAAACCGCTGCGCCGCGGTCTCAACCAGCCCCAGCACCTTGAACAGGGCTTCCCCGGGCTCCTTGAATTGCGGGGTGTAGAACAGGCGGGTCAGTTCCTCGAAGGACATATCCACGTCCTTGTACTTGCCCCACTCCAGTTCGATGTCGGCGTCCGCCTTCCCGCCCTTGGCCTTGAATCCACCCTGCATGCTGGCAAAAGCGGCGCCGATCATGATGGTTTTCAGCAGGCCGGTGGCCGCATGCCCCAGGCCACCGATCATGTGCCACAGCCCGTAGCTGTAAAACCCGTCGCCCGGCAGGAAAGGGTAATGGACGATCTGCACCCGGCGCAGCCGCTGCGGGTCGTTCTCCTTCCAGCACCGGCGGATGGCCAGCACCTTCTGGGAATCCTTGTCCACGCTGACGATGTAGGGCAAGGCAATGCCCGTGGCCGTCCCGGCCAGTTCCGGGTCTTCGTGGTCAAGCGGGTATGTGTCTTCGAAGCCGGGCAGATCCAGTTCGCACACGCAGTCCAGGACCGTGTGCTCCGTGTCGTTCTGGGTCGCCATCTGGTGGCGTTCTTCGCCGCGCGCCTGGTCCCGGGCCTCTTGCAGGTCGGATGAGGTCATCGCCGCGTCCGTGGGCTCCACCAGATCCACCTTCCGGTAGTGCCCGCTGGCCTGCAGCTTGAGCATGTCGTTCCGGTACACGGGGATGCGCTCGGTGTACCGCGGCGTCGTGTGCAGCGAAGTCGCCCCGTAGGGCACCGCGAAGTTCTCGGTTCGGATCCACCGGCTGACGGGGCGCCCAGTCAGCGGATCCACGAACACCTTCTTGAACTGGCTTCCCTCGCCGGCCAGAATGAACAGCATCCGGTCGGTCTCCATGTACCAGTCTGGGTCCAGCGTCATCAACTGGTAGTTCAGGTAGTCGGCCACCCGCTCGGCCTGATCTTCGAGTTCTTTCGTGGACTCGCCCAGCACATCGCCCTTCGCCGGGCCGGTCGGCGGCACCAGCTCGCCCATGGTGCGGGCCTGGAACTGCACCTGACCCTCGGCGATCAGGGGGTGATTCACCTTTTCGACGTTCTTCAGGATGCCGTCGGACCCTTCCGGGATCAGCCCCAGCAGGTGCATGCCTTCCTTGATCCGGTTTTTCCAGTTCGCCCGGCTCTCTTGGTCGATCTGCTCCCACTCGATCACGTCTTGCGCAATCGTGGCGAGGTCGGTTTCCTCCATGAATTCGGCCAGGTTGGCGTTGTGCACCATGGCATCCGGCGCCATCCCTTCGAGCCCCATCCCGGGGGCGTAGCTCAGCTCCAGGGCTTCCTCGTCGTTCGGGCCGAAGCCGACTTGCAGCGCGCCGCCCGGCAGTTCGGACAGTTGGGTGCCGTCCTCGCCAGTGGCCTGAAACAGAGGATCGCCAATGTCCACGGGGATGCCGTTCGGGTCGATGTCTCCGGGCGTCAGTTCCTCACCGGGGACGAACTGATGCGGGATCAGGGCGGGATTAGCGGCCATTGCCGGGTATCTCTTTCATTGATCGTTCCAGAGCCTTGGTCACGGATTGCGGCTGCGGGATTGGTTTGCCCGCTTGGTTCTGGAAATTGGCGCAGTGATACACAACCGATTCATAGCGTTCATCCGAACAGCCCCCGCTTGCGCTGCGGCTCGTACCGCTCGCGTTCGTTGTCGTCTTCATCTGGCTGGTCGCCCTTTGTCGTAAGGTGGAAGCGGTCCCTGAGAAACCGAAACGCGTGCACGCAGGTATCGCCGATGTCGTTGTAGCGGCCGGTCGGGAACGACGCGCACCGCTCGATCACATGCCTGGCCCACAGGAATTCGGGCCAGCGTTCAAAGTCCATGGTGAAAATGCAGCCATCCTCGAGCACCGGCGCGGCGGAATGGGCTCGCGCCAGCTTGCTGATGTCGGCCTTCAGGGCGCGCACCGGGATTTGCCCCTTGCGCAGTTCCTGAATCAGGCTGTGCCCGCTGGCCTTCTTCTCCACCAGCACCACGTCGGGCTTGTACTTTCGGTAGTGCTCCCGGGCGATGCGGCGCAGTTCCGGGAAGTCAACCTTCTCCTCCCACGCCTCCAGCAGGATGGCGCAGTGCCGGCCTACCGGCGGCGGCGGGCGCTTCCAGCGGTCCAGCCTGGGGATGCCGAACTTCGCCGGTTCTTCCTTCGGCGGTTCGGGAATCTTCGTGTCCTCGTACCAGAAGATCCCCCAAGTGGTGCGCGCGCTGAAGTCGTCTTCCTCGCCTTCCTCGAAGGCTGTGTCGTACACCGACACCACGTACTCGCACTTGGGCGGCTTGCTCCCGCCCCACCGGCGCCACCAGATCCGCTTGAGGATGCCTCCCTCGTCTGGGCGTGGCATCTGCTTGTAGAGCGCAAACCAGTTCCGCAGGCCCTGCGTGCGCCGCTCCTGCAGCAGCATTCCCTCGGTGAACCACTCGGGCCACAGGATTTCCCCGACCTTGCGCCCCAGGATGTCGTTCCGGGCTTCTTCCTCGGACTCGATCACCGCGTTCAGGCTGATGACGTACCACCATTCGCCATCCTTGGCCTGGAACCAGCCAGACTTGCCGATGCAGTCCTCGCCCAGGATGCGGCCGGCTGGGTCGTCTTCGTGCCAGCGGGTGGCGATGTACAGGATCCAAGCGCCCGGCTTCATCCGGGAGCGCAGGTCGGTGCGATACGTCTCCCAGGTCCTGTCCCGGATGGTTTCGCTGTCCGCATCCGCCCTGCCCTTCACCGGGTCATCGATCACGATGCCATCGGCGCGCCGGCTGGTTACCCCGGACTCCATGCCGAAAGCAAGGTATTCACCACCCAGGCTGGTTTCCCATTCCTCCTCGCCCGACTTCCCCAGCCCCACGCCGAATATGTCGAAGTGCTCCCGGCTGCCGAAAGTGTTGCGAGCGCGGCGCCCGAACCGCTTTGCCATAATCTTGTTGTAAGACCCCTGCAGCAGGCACTTGCGCGGGTTCTTGCCCAGATACCAGGCCGGGAACAGCACGCTTCCATAGGTCGATTTCGCGCTGCCCGGCGGCATGCTGATCATCAGGCGCTTGAGCGGGATCTTCTCGCCCGGCTTGTACAGCCGGTCCAGCTTCACCGGCTGATCCTCAACAATCCAGCCTCGCTCCAGGCCTTCGAGCTTGTCGATCATGAGCCGATGGTGCTGCGCCGGCACATACCGGGCTGCCATGGGCAGCTTTTCCAGCCCCACCAGATCCTCGTCCCGCTCGACAGTCGTGGGCTGTTGCAGTCCGCAGTACACGGCCAGGCTGTTTCTGGCCTTGCGCCGCTCTATCTCTCGCAGCAGGGTTCGGGCGCGAACAAGAGGGCTCCCGGCTGGCGTTGACCTGCCGGGCAACTCCACCCCTCCCTGCATGCGCTATCCCTTGGCTTTTGCCTTGCTCGAGGTCGGGAGCACCTTCACATAGCCCTGCTTCACAGCCAGCTCCAACGCGGCCCGGGCTTCCGCCTCCAGTTCCTCGTCCGTCTTGGCTTCCAGTTCTTGGCGCGCCGGGTCAATGTCGCCCGGCTTCGACTGCTCCAGCATCTTGCGCCAGCGGGCCAGCATTTCCAGCGCCTGCATCTTGGGGCCAAGCTTGTACTTCCTGACGATGCCCACCTTGGTCCGCTTGCCCTCCGCGTCCCGCTCGAACAGGTCTTCCACGTCCAGGCCCACGATCACCCGGGCCACGTCCTCGGGCAGTTCGCTGATCGGGATGGGGTTGCCATCATCATCGAACAGTTCGCGGGCATCGAAAAAGGCGATCCGCGCCGCCTCCAAGGCGATGCGCTCCACCGAGGCATTGAGCCTGTTCAGGGCAATCTGGCGGTAATGCTCGATGCGTAGGGCAACATTAGGGTGATTAATCAAGCGGTTGGCTTCCACCCGAATGGCGTTCTCGTTCATCTTTTCGGCGTTGTACGCCCGCTTGTAGGCCAATGCCGGGCGCCCAGTCTTCACTACCTCGGCGGCGAAATGCTCCTGTTGCGGGGTTACTTCAGTGTCTGGGCTCTTTGCTCTGCTGGCCACATCATCCCCCGACTGCCACCGCGCGGATGGCGGCGTTCAGGCCCCTGCTGGCCTCACCCTGGGCCAGGCGGTCCGGCATCAGGCCAATGATGGGCGTGGCCAAGCGGATCGGGGGGATGGTGAAGTCCGGGATCCGGATGGGGGTGATGGCCGCAATGTGGGCGGCGTACCAGGTCAGGTTCATCTTCATGCCATTTCCCCCATGACTGGGTATGCCCGAACCCATTGCCCCTTTTCGGCGGGGGAAGCCGTGGCTCCGAAGCTCAATCTGTTGTAGATCGGATTGCCATAATCTGACGAAACCGCGCGGCGAATTCCCTCAAGGCCTGCGTCATGCACCACGATGTCCCCTGGGTAGATGCGCTCAAGGGCTGGGCCTTCAAACCAGTCGGATGGCTCGATCCAGGTGGGCTGCAGCGCCATCACTTCGCCACGGTCCCTGGCCTGGGCCTGGACTTCCTCCAGTACCATTTCGAGGGACTTCTCGGAAAGGTCTTCCTGCGGCACCGCCTTTGCGGCGGCCGGGACCAGCCCCACGGCGGCCAGCATCTTCATGAATCCGCGTCGGTTCATAGCTCCACCAGTGCCTTCCCCAGGTTGGCAATGGCCACCTGAATGATTTCCTCTGTGAATTTGTGCAGTTCCTCGGGGGAGAACACCACCAGAATCCCTTGAGCCTGCTGGAATTCGCCGCCCGTCAGGTGGACCTTCAGGGCATGCTTCTCGACCAAGTGGACCAAGTTCACCTGGTCCTTGATCTTTTCAACCGCCTTGGAAGTCATGCCGCCCCCACCCTCAACAGCCCCTCGTTGACGTTCAGGCCCGGGCTGCGCAGGTCCAGGAACCGCAGGCGGGATGCCCCGGCGAACATGGCGGCGTCGGGCAGCTTGTGATCCAGCTTCCCACCACCGCCCAGCAGGAAGTTCTGGCTCAAGTCGTCTTCCGATGTCACCGCGGCCCGCAGGCGCCCGGCCACGTACACTCGGTTCTCCGAGAAATCCGGGAACAGGTCAAAGCGAAGGGTGCGCAGCCATACCTGCACCGGCTTCTGTTCGTCGCCGGCCGCCTCAATGATGGCTCCGCACAGCAGCATGCGCACCACTTCGGCCACCGACTCCAGCACCGTTGCCGGCGTGGTCAGGGCTTCAATGTCCTCGGTGATCGTGGCGACGATCTGCACGGTATCGAACCGGATTGCCGGCACTTCAGGCCGCTCCATGACTGGCCCCGTCGGGAAGCCAAACACACCGTCTGCCGGCCTTGGTAAAAAACAGAGTTCATCCACTAACCCGCCGAAATGCAGGCAGGCTGCGGCGATTGCGTCCCGGTAGCACCGGCCCAAGTAGTCCGTGTCTTCCTGCCCGGCCAAGATTGGGGGCATGTTCGGCACCATGAAGGTGCCCTGGAACGGCTGTTTGACCGCTCCCCGAAGGTACAGCAGCACCTGGTCGGCTGCCTCGCGCCGCTCGGCGGCGAATTCTTGGGGGGCGCTCACGCCTGCGGGGCCATCTCGATGCCGTCGCCGACAGGGGCCTGTGCCGGATCCGGGGGCGGCGCCGGCTGGCTCATCATGTCCAGCTTCGCCTGCAGGGCGTCCCGCTCGGCCTTCAGCTTTTCCTCGCGCTCCAGCACCAGCCCCATGGTGGAGTCGCACATGCGATATGCTTCAACAGCGGCATCCTTCTCGGCACGCAAGGCATCGCCGTTCTCGGCCATCCAGGCCACCCGCTTTTCGGCGACCAGCTCGGCCACCTTGGCTTGGGCCTCGGCCTCGTTCTCGCACGCAAAGATCCGCTCGCCCGTCTCGTCAACCACCCAGCGTTTCTGCATAAAGCCCCCAGTCCCCAGTCATGCCGCTTGCGCGGCGGGTTGTTCCGGGCGCGGCGCGCGCCGGTCAAAAGCAATCAGCCCGGTGCTGGACAACAGCCAGAGCCAGTCGCCCCAGTAGCCCGCCCCTTGGTATATGTGCAGGGCGGCGCCACCCGCGGCAATGCACAGCACGGCGTAACTCAGTCCGAAGCAGAACCACCCCACGTAGTTGCGTGTGCGCCTGCGGTAGTTCATGCCGTGCAGGACGCACACGCACCGAACCATCACGACCAATGCCAGAATCACCGCGACTGCGCCCATGCTTCAGCCCTCCGCCTTGCCTGCCCGGCTCTTGAGCAATCTCAAGACCACCGGGATAAGTGGCTGACCAAAGACGCCTATGGCCCCAGCGGCGGCCATTCGCAGGTTCTCCGGGCTGACCTTGGCCAGCCAGTCCGCATAATTCAGCCCGGCCGCCACGGCCACCGGGCTGAACATGGCGCCGCTTACAGACGCCGCAGCCAGGCTGACGAACGTCTGATACTTGCTCTGCATTTCAAGGTGCATCAGGGAAATCAGGCCGCCGAACAGGCCGCACAGCAGGGCGTCGTAGTTCAGGCCGAAAATGGCCCCGGTCAGGGTGATTGATCCGGTGGCCAGTGCCACGCTGCCGACGGTTCCGCTGGCTGGTTCGCTCATTCCCTGTCCTTTCTGATCACGTCCTGGGCTGCCCTCAGTTGTCCGGCGAGTTCGTCGGCTTCGTTTGCGAGGTCGAGAAGAAAAGCAGCAGCCTCTGGCGATAGTTCGCCGGCCGCTCCACCATCACGTCCGCCGGGGGCGGCGGCAGCTTGGGCGGCTTCACCTGGACCACAGAGGGGGGCGCCGGTGGCGCCTGGGTCGCGCAAGACGATAGCGCCACTGCGAGCAGCATCAACATCAGCGCGGCGACGATTCTCAGCATTTTGCAACTCCCTCTGGTACTTGGTTGAAATAGCGGCGATGTCCCCTGCCTTGCGCGTTTCCTCCGCTCGAGCTTCATTCTGGAGCGCCTGAAGTTCGTCATTGGCTTTCCTGAGTGCGGCGTTATCCCTCTGCGCAATCTCGCCACGTACCAGCCCCTCCCGGTTGTCCCCGCCAGATTCCCACGCATACCAGACCGATCCACCCCATGCGATCAGGGCGGCAGCGATCAGCCAAGGGTTCATCAGTTGTCCTCGGCGGCGTACAGCAGGTTCTGTGCAACACGGTTGGCCCAGCCGGCGCCGAAGGAAGGCCAGCCTTTCAGCCTGGTCATGAACATCAGGCGCTGACCATTCAGGCGCATCAGCACGTCGTTCATGTCCATTGAAGCCATAACCTTCGCGCTTTGCGGCCCCCAGTGCCCATCGTCAGCCACGCCAATTGCCTGCTGCAGTTTCCGGATGGCGGTGGGGATGCCGCTGTTCACCGCGAAGTCGAACACCTGAAACTTGATGGCCGGGTGTGCATCGCCGAGCACATCCCAAAAGTCGCGCCGGTAGATTTCCTTGGCGCGATCCCGGCTCAGGTTGGCGATGTCCTCGGACGGATAGGCGCGCTTGCTGATGCCCCAGTTGGTTTCGCCGCCCGGGTCATCGGGATGGTTCACATACCCACCTTCATGGCCGAGAAGGCGGTCGAATGCCTTGTCGAAGTCCATCACCCCTCCAGAATCTTCAGGTTGTTGGCCACCACCCAGCCATAGAACAGGAACAGGCCCAGCAGGATCCCGGTGCCGACATCGCCCGCCCAGGCGCCGTACCACCAGCCCCAGCCCAGCACCACGCCCACCCAGCCCTTCCACAGCAGCAGTGCCGGGTACAGGCCGATCCGGTCAATGGTCCAGGCCACCAGCGGGTTGCGCTCGAAGATTGACCCGCGGCGGAGCCCCTTGTACGTGGTCCAGCCGTCCAGGGCCTGGGCGGCCAGAATCAGGACCGACAGGGCGATCTTGATCAGCATGCCCGGCGCAGGGGAAGGTGCTTCACCACGATGGGTTCGTTCACGCCGTAGCGCGCAATGTGCTCGCGCTCCCGGTAACCGGGGATTCCCACGGTCACCACCAGCGAAACATGATCGGCCTTCAGGAAGCGGCCACGCTTCTTGTCCTGGGCATAGGCCGGGCGCGATACCTTCACCACATGGCGCTTGCTCAGATACTTGGTCGCGCAGCGAATGGTCGGATTCGACAGGACCGCTTCCACGCACTGCTTTACCGCGTCTGCTTGCGACATGAGGCCTCCGGAAGAAAAAACCCGGCCGAAGCCGGGAAGAAAGGGGCCAGTCCCCGAACCGGCCCATCCCGCCAAAAGGGTTGCGGGGTAGCGTTCCGCCCCTACCGAGATAGAATGTTGGTTGCAGGTCCCGGAGTCGAACCGGGTTCTGCGGATTATGGGTCCGCTGTAGAGCCGTTCTACCAACCTGCGTCAGGAATCCACTTTGAAACCATCGCCTCAAAGCAAGGGCGGGAAAGCCGCCGCAAGAATCTTCTATGCCCAAACCACCATTGGGAATTCGATCACGGTCACTTGAAGCTTTCCGCCTGAGCCTCGCTGCAAAGGTTTGCGCCGGCTCCCTCGCAATCTGGCCGTCATAACCGCCCCAATGGGCGCGCGCGCGAATGTTTCACGGCAAACTCGTGAAACAGCCGGGATGTGGTCCCGGTAAGTGCTTGAAAAGTCGGCGCCCGAGGGGTTCCCCGGGCGCCGTGCGACAGAGCCAGGCCCGAAGGAGGAGGAGGACGGGGCTGGTTTGGGCGTCGCAAAACGAAAGGCGATTATGTACTTGACTAAAATTCCTTGAAGCGCCAGAATTCCAGTGCACCACCTTCAGGGGAGGAAGTCATGGCCGACGTTCCACTGTCCCACCGAGAAGCCGTCTTAACAGCACACTCCATGATGCTCTGGATGGTTGTGCGAGCACTGGCGGCATCACATCCAGACCTTGGTTCTGTATTGCGCGAGCTTCGGCGGCTTGAAGCTTTAGAAGACGCGCACGGCGTCTATTCACAGTTGCCTGATCAGGCGGTTCAATCGGCACACCGAGAGCTTCAAGAAACCGTTGCTCTACTGGAGCAACTGCATAAAAGTCGTTCACAGGATCAATCATGAGTGATTTCACCAACCCCATATTCACCGACGAAGACAAGGCCCGCGAGCACCTTGAGGCGCTTCGTTGGCCCAATGGACGCATCTGCCCGCACTGCGGCGAATGCGAGCGCACCAGCCCAACCCAAAGCAAGAACCACAAGGCCGGGCTGTATGTCTGCCTGTCCTGCAAGCAAACCTTTACTGTCACAGTTGGGACGCTGTTCGAGCGTTCCCATGTGCCGCTGCACAAGTGGATGCACGCCTTCCACCTGATGTCCGCCAGCAAGAAGGGCATTTCCAGCAAACAACTTGAGCGCATGCTGGGCGTGACCTACAAGACCGCATGGTTCATGTCGCACCGCATCCGCGAGGCCATGAAGCCCGATGCTGAAGGCTCTTTCGGTTCTGGCGGCGGCACTGTTGAAGCAGATGAAACCTATGTCGGGCGCAAGCCGGGCACCAAGATCCGTCGAGGCACCGGCCACAAGGAAGCCGTTTTCTCCCTGGTCGAGCGCAATGGCAAGGTGCGCTCTTTCCACGTCCCCGACGTAACCGGCAACACCCTCAAGGCCAAGCTGCGCCAGCAGTTTTTCCACAAGCCAGAACAACGAGAGCGGCCACCTCTTTACAGTCCCTAAAATCCACATGCACCCCAACACTTCTGCTTAACAGAATGCCCATTGCCTCAGCAAGATCGTCTGGAATTGATTCATATCCATCCACTACACCACGAGCCAATATTGGCCCGTAAATCGGGTGATCAAAGATTGTCTTGGTATGCATAGCCTTCGATTCCAAGAGTGGTTTTTATCTATGTTCAGGCGCAAGCGCCCTGAACCTCGGCGCTGCATCACCATCAGGATGCAAAAAAAGCCAGACCACCTGACGCAGGAAGAATGGGACAGGTTGCTGTTCGAGCCCTTGGATAACTCCAGCCTCAGCCTGGTCCCACTTGAGGAACCGACCCGCCAGGAATCGGACAAACAACCATGAAGACCAAAACAACAGAACCACAACAGCCTATGCCCTCGATGGACGACATAGCGCGGAAGTTCCTCAGTACACCGCCGCAACCAGTCGTCAAGAAGGCCAAGAAGAAGGCTAAGAAGCCGGCGAAGTAATCAGCTCGCCCGATCTGGCAACAAGCTTTTTGTTTTAGCCAAGTACACAATCGCCAAACGAAAAGGGCCCCGGATCAAGAATCCGGAGCCCCTGCTGTTCGATGCGTTTCTTCAGGGCGAGCGAGGCCCTGCGTGCTTGGCACGATACACCCATTCCTTGGGGTGTGCAAGGGGGTGGGCACAAAATGTTGGGTCACAGCACCAGCCCCTTTCGCTTCACGATGGGGAGCAACTCCCGCTCCGCCTCGTCGGCCATGTCGTCAAGCTGCGTCAGGGACAGCCCGGCCAGCCGCTTGAACCGGAACACATGCGCGTCCACGTTGATGTTCAGGTATCGCCACCGGATGGCGATGGACAGTTCAGGCTTGGCCTGGGCGAGTTCGTCCATGCCCCGGTCAATGATGCGCATGGCTTCCACGTTGATCGTGCTGCCGTCGGATCGCTCGACCTCGGCAAACTGCCCATCCATGTACTTCGACCAGGCCGCGGCGTTCGGGACGCCCAGATCCACGCGGAATCGCTGTTCCCACTCCTGCCAGTCCGACAGGTACACCCGCAGCCGATCCAGATGCGCGTCCCCCGTGGTCAGGTAGTGGTAGTGGTCAGTGGTCATGGCCAGCACCGAAGACCTCCCAGCACCTGCTCGGCCAGCGCGAGGCCCCGGCCGTCCTTCACCATCGTTGTGGTCACCCTGTACACCCTCCATCCATCAAGTTGAGCCGCGTTGTACTTCTCGATGTCCCGCTCGATGTTCTCGGGCCGGGAGTGCGCCCCGCCTCCCTTGATCCACAATCCACCCTCAACCTCGAAGGCGATCTTCAATTCCGGCCAGGCCGTGTCGAAGCGCCACTTCCGGGACGTGGAAAAGCAATACTCTGTCTGGGGCTCCGGCATGCCGGCCGCTCGCAGTTGCCACAGCCATTCCTGTTCCGGTTTGCTTGCATGCGCCTGCGGCTTGATCTGGGTTTCCCTGCCCTCCTGCACGGCCCGGGCCGGGTGCTTCGTCGTCATCGCGCGAAGCTTCGCCTCGGCCTGCCTGCGCATGGCCGGGTTCAGTTGCTCCATGGCGAAGCGCATGCTCATTGTCCAGCCCTCAATGACCGGGCAATCACCCGGTAACACTCAGCCGCCTTGAACGGCTCAAAATTGGCCAGTACCCAGCATTCCTCGAACCGGATGCCGAAGTGCCGAGCCACCGCTGAAACATCCCCGTGAAATTGCCTGTAATCCACCCGTGGGTCACGCTTCGACTTGAAACCGAAAGCCTTGCTGCTGACCGCCCGGCGCCTGGACAGATCCACGTCACCCATGGCATGCCCCCACCCTGAGCCGGCGCAGTTCCGCCACTCGCGCCTTGGTCTGCTCCAGCAGGCTTTCCTCGGTGCCGTAGCGCGCCTCGAAGCGGCGCTGATTGTGGTCACGGCTCGTAATTTCCTCGTCGTCTCGTCCGCTCCGGTGGTGCCAGTAGCACAAAGGCAGAACAAACATTTCTCCCATGCGACGGCCCCCTCTCAAAAGGTGATGAATCTCTGCTGGAGTAGGGCCATTCCCGTTTATCAAGCAACAAATACACCCGACCTCTCTCGCTAGTCGTTGAAACTCTTTTTCTTCCTTTGTCATATCGGCGCGTACTCCCCCCAAAGCTTTTGTTCTAAGTGTTTGTCTTCTTCATCTATTTCGATGCCTATGCAGTCGCAACCGGCTATTTTTGTTCCTGGGTTCATGCCACCATCCTCGGATTCGCATGAAACAGAACGCCCAGGTTCGCCCCGTAGGCCTCGACCTGCGTCAGGTAGCGCGTCATTCCCTTGCGCGTCAGTTGCGTGGTGCTCCCGATCAGAATCCGCTCGCCAGTTTCGGGATCTTCCGCCCATTTCCTGTAGGTTTCGGGGTTCTGCACAAGGTCTTCCAGTTCCGGGTCGTCCAATTCGGGCAAATACTTCCGCTTGAACAGTTCATGCCACACCACATCCGCGTATTGGCGTCCCTCCACCCACGCCTGCTCTGCGATGTCCGCCAATGGCCCTACCCACATGGCCGAGTTTTGATCTAGGCCGCGCGCCTTCTTTTCCTCTCGAATCTCCAGCTCCAATGGCCGATCAGGATCAATTGGAAGGTTGTCAATAACGGCATGTGCAGCATCACGTTGCTGCGGACCGATCAAGCGGATGATTCGTTTTTGAAATTGTGGCCTGGACTGTTTCATGTTCGTGTGCCCCGGCTTTCGCCGGGGTCTTTCGCTAAGTCGTCGTGTAGCCTTGCATCAGCACTTTCCCGGCTTCTTGCCGCCGCCGCCCTTGCCTTTTTTGCCAGCCATAGAAATCACCCCCCTTCATATCGTTGGTTGAACATCCCGTGAAACGTATTTTTGAATGCGAAAGTGCTCGTCATTTGGTCTGGCGTCCACACATCGCACTGGTAGGAATAGTCCTTCAAGAGCGCCAGAAGTTCATCGCCTTGGCGAATGTGTTCCTCGGCTTTCAGAATGTCGGCCTTCAGGCCGGCGATATTCCGCTTCAGGGATTCACCGAGGAAGTTCTTCCCGCTGGTCTTCAGTCGTTCAAGCGCCCGCTCGCGCTTCTCGACTTCGGCCCCCAACATATCCCCTACCAGGATCTTCACGCTCATTTGCGCACTTCCTTGAACCCGCTTGGGTTCTTGCCCTGCCAGCAGACAGCGCAGCGCCACGATGTCTGAAGCCCGTAGCGCGACTTGATGAACTTGCGGTGCTCGCCGGGCCGAACGCGGCAGGCAGCGCACTTGGGGTTGGATACCGGGGCGGAGGGCATCAGGCGGCACTCTTGTAAAGCAGGCTTCGGTACACCGGCGCGTCGGTAAGGTGCCGCCTTGGATTCGGGGCAAACCCATCCTTAACGATAATCCCTTCACGCAGCGCCTTGCGAACAGGTGCCGCCCACGATTTTTCATTTTTCGGAATCGGGACGCCGCCATTTTTAGATGCCTGATTGCACATCCAAGTCTGGAACCGTTCATTCTGGCGCGAATATTCAACAAGGAATTGGTACGCTTTTTCGGTCCAACCAGGACTTTCTGATTCAGTGCGCTCTACAGCGCGCCGAATCCCGTCGTCCCTTTTTTTCCGCGCATCTTGCTGCATCGCCTCAATAAGGGCAGATCGCTCTGTGAAGTCCAGTTCAGCTTGCATGTTTGCCCCCCCCCGCTTCCTCAACGCCCTGACTTCCGCCGCCAACTCTCCGGCAAGCTCCCATAGGCCAAGGATGTGTACCTCCGCCTCCTTCACCCAGTACCTGTCCCCAAACTCCATGCCATTTGCCGTTCTGGACAAGCCTCGAGCCACTTCCTTTGAGTCGGAGAACGCTTCCATCCGCTGAAGCGGATCAGTTCGAGGCTTTTTCACCGGCGTTGCCATTCCCCTCTCCTTTCCTCAGTTCCGCCCGCACCGCATCAGAAAGGGCGTGGAAAAACTCATCGGTCCTGTTCCCCGAATACAGCTCAACTGCATCCGCGCGAGATCCGGAAGGCATGGCCGCAATCTCCCGCGCCAGGCACGCAATAAGCCATTGCCTTGTGTACGTTGGAGCCGGGGCGTCCGGACAGCAGGATTCGCAGCGGCACGCATGCGGGCTGGTGAACAGGTCGGGCATTTCATGCCGCCTCCTGGATCGCGTGCACTGCCTGGATGCGCTCGCCGATCCAGCGAACTACGGGTACTGCGAATGAGTTCCCCAGCGCCTTGTAGCGCGGGCCGTCTGCGGCCGACTTACCACGGTGCTGAATGAGCGTGTAGTCGTCGGGGAAGCCCAACATCCGCTCCCACTCCCGGGGCGTACAAAAACGCAGCCCCGTTGCGTCGATCATTGCGGGAAAGCGTTTCTTTTCTGGCATCGTCTGCCCCTTGTGGAGAACAGCGTCTGCGGTCTGAGCGCGCTGACCACCATCCCACCAGCAGGGGACTATTGGATGGGCGTCTCCGCGGCCATGAGGAGCAGCGGAAGTAAGTGTTCTGGCACCTTCCACCCGTGCCTTTTCGCGCGAGAAAGGATTCCCTTGCAACGCTTGGCGCTCAAGTAATACCGCTGCGGCACGGCGCCAATCTCCACGATGTCCGACAGCGAAGACTCTTTCGCGTGGAGCGGCGAGGCCAAAGTATTGAGCGTCAAGAACCCGGTAGGCGAACCCATACCCGAGTTTCCCCAGCCCTCCGAGGAAGGCTCCAAACACCCTTCCTCCGTCAATTGACAGGACGCCGGGGACGTTCTCCCAAACCACCCATGCGGGCCGATATTTCTCAACAACGGCAAGATAGGTGAGGGTGAGGTTGCCACGCGGGTCATCCAGTCCGCCTCGCAATCCGGCGACGCTGAATGCCTGGCAGGGTGTTCCCCCAACGAGAACATTGATAGCTGCATCGGGCCATTCCTTGAATTTGGTCATGTCCCCGAAGTTCGGCACGTCGGGGTAGTGATGCGCGAGCACCGCGCAGGGAAAAGCATCAATCTCGGCCACGAACTGGCACTGCCATCCCAAGGGCTTCCAGGCCACGCTGGCCGCCTCGATGCCGGAGCACACGGAGCCAAATTTCATGCCGCCGCCTTCTGGCCCTTGCGCCGCGCTATTTCCTCGCGGATGCGAGTCCGGTAGCTGTCCATGCTCTCGCCCTTGTTGGCGATCAGACCCAGTTCCTGGCCCTTGCGGTTGGTGGCCTGCTCCGTCTGCCACCACGGGTCATAGGGCTTTTTCGGGGTGCGGATGTCGCGCAGGATCGGGACGAGGTAGTTCGGGGGGATCAGGCCGGGGGCCGGCTTGCTCTGCCTGGCCACGGCAACGGCCTCGGTCAGTTCCTGATCCCGGTAGCCGTTCTCCCCTCCCCACTCGACGGCCAAGGGGTGCATGGAAGTAATGTTCACGCCCAGGGGGCGCAGCAGGATGGCAATGGCGGTGCTGCGCGGGGTTGCAGTTGCGGGGTTCAGGTCCGGTTTTCTGACCGACTCGAGGAGGCTTTCGTCGGAGGCGAAGGGGGCGGGTTGTCCACAGGGCTCGCCTGCTGTTGGGTTTACATCTTCTCTTCTCTTCTCTTCTCTGGTCCGCTTTTTGTCCGCTTCTGGTGCGGACATTTTTCGGACAGACCTCTTCCGATCCGCATCCTGGGCGCGGCGCTTGGCCGACTGCCCGTTATGAGTGTCAAACCGTGGAAGAACAAGGCCATTTTCAGGGGTGAACTCCAGCCATCCGACATCCATCATTGCCCCGGAAAACCCATTCCAGCGAAGATGCGCATCCAATACTTCTGGGGTATATCCATCCAACCGACCGTCTTCTGAGTGCGCGTCAAACAGACACCAAGCGGACATCAGTCCGCCAACCGTCCGCAGCGTGTCCGCTTTCAATGCGGACGCCATGCGGACGACCTTCGGGTGCGTGAAGAGGTCTGCGCGCATCTTGATCCAGTCGCCGGCCATGCCCGCCCCCTAGAAAAGAGCTTCCGGGAGCGCGGCCAGGAACTGCGACTGCGCTTCGGGCTGGATGCGGTCAAAGGGACAAGGCTGGGAAGAATCCAGGCTCGTCGTGGCCAATCTGCCCCTGACTGCCGGCGGGGCGGGCCTAACCTTCCTCCCAGCTACGCCGTGTCGCTGGGCAGTCAAAAGTGGGTCGGCCTTCTCCGTAGATGCTGACCGCGTAGGCTTGGCGGGCGAACCCGTTGATCCCTTCAGAACGCGGCGGCCTTCCCTTGCGTGAATTCCGTTCATCTTTCAGTTGATGCTCTTTTGAGGATCAATTCCCACCAACCCGCGGATGCGGTCCTCATGTACCTTGAGAACATGATCAGGACCGTTCACATGGACCTCGAGCAACTCGCTCACGAACTCGGATTGGTTGGCGTATCCCAGGGCGCGCCACATGGCGTTGAGCCGCGCGCTGGATGCCTCAGAGATTCGCGCCCGCACAAGGCTTGTGCGTTTCCCGTATGGAGACGGCCTCGCAGAGCGGGCGAACTCGGGCTGTGCGTCTCGGCCGGTGTAAAAGTGATCAGGCACGCTCCCCTCCTTCCAGTGATTCCGCTATGCGGCCGCTCGCCTCGGTGCTTTCCTCAGAAATGCCCAGTTCAGATCGGGCAGGATGTCCTCGCACCGGACCTGTCTTTTCGTGTATCGCTCGATGGCAATCGCATCGTCTGCGGTGAACGCCCGAATCCCTGCCAGTTGGCGGGACAGGTAGCTGGGGGGGCGCTTCATGGCCGCCGCCAGTTGCGTCTTGTAGCCAGAGGGCTGCTTGCCCAGAAATTGCTTGAGTTTTTTCATGGTCGGCGCTGACTTTACCACTTGGTATAGCTTGCGTCAACACGGTATTTGCCAGATGGGAATTCCATTCTGCGAAACGGCGGGAGAAGATGGGCCCGTGAACGTCAGAAAGACCCGCCTACAGGCGGTGCAACGGCTTATTGATTCACGCTTCGGGGGGGTGAAATCGGCATTTGCACGCGCAATAGAAATGACACCGCAGGAAGTTGGGCGGTGGTTTGTCGCGAGCAAGCACGGAAGACCGATCCACGAAGACACGGCGCGTCGAATCGAAGTGCGTTTGGGCCTGCCAAAAGGGAGCCTGGACACAGAGCCGGGCCCGCAATCCGATAGTGCTTTGGCCAGCGGCCCGAGCGCCGACATCCCCATTCCCCGCCTTGCGGTTTGGGCCTCCATGGGGCCGGGAATCGAGATCCCCGACGATGAGCACGTCGTCGAGCACATGACTCTGAGCCGATCATGGGTGGCGATGCGCCTCCCCCGCCTTTCATCCGCGGTCAATCTGCGGGTTATCGCGGCCTACGGCGATTCCATGGCTCCCACGTTCTCCGACGGTGATTTGCTGCTGGTCGATAGCGGCGTCCGGGCCGTGGATCTGGACGGGGTTTTCGTCCTGTCTGCGCAGGGCCGGCTGTTCATCAAGCGGGTGCGCCAGCGCCTGGATGGCACCTTTGTCGTGAGCAGCGACAACCCGGCAGCCGGCACGCCGGAAGAACTGAGCGGCACCAGCCCGGTGCAGGTCCAGGGGAGGGTCGTATGGGCATGGAACGGACGCCGCCTCTGAGCTTTACCGTCGCCGTGGATCAGCCATGGCGAGAATCCACCCCCGTAAGCAATGGCCCTACAACCCTCCTTGTGGGGGCTGTTTTTGTCGGGGCCGTTGTGCTAGGCGGGTGGTGGCTGGCCGAGAAATTCGGGTTTCTTGCGCTTGTCGGCGCCGTCGTTCTGGCGGTTGCCATCCTTTCATTCCTCTGAAGCGTCCACCGCTTTGCCAAGTATTTGCCGAATGGTATTGACTTAGCTTTTACCGCTTGGTAAATTCCCCTCTGTTGCCACTTGGCATAGGAGGGAACAGATGGGCGAAATACACGAAGCGCCGGACCTGGGCGACCTGCCGGACATTTCCAATCGCGCGCTGGCCATCATGGTGCTGTTCGCTGCACTGCTGGTGCTGGTGTCCTTTCTCGCGGTGATGAACGCTGCCGACTCGGTGTGCCCGGCGCCGGTGGCGCCGCGCCCCGCGCTGCAGAAGTACATCGACGCGCATCGGGTGGTGGCATGAGCATGCACCCTCTGTTCGCCGACATCCTCAAGCCTTATGTGCCCAAGGATAACGCCGGGGCCGCGACACAGCCTCTGACTTTGGGGGCGGAACAGGAACCCCGCAGTTTCCCCGACCACCGCGAACACCCCGCACAGGATCACCCCGAATGGGATCGAAGCCCGTCCGGCGGCCTGCTGCGCCCCGGTTCGTGAACGCCCAGCTTCGCGCCGATCTGTCCCTGATCGGTCTACTTGCTTGCGTGGCGCTGCTGGCAGCGTTGCCGGCCATTTTCTTTCTGTAGGGGGGGTCCATGAAAGAACTCGCTCAATGCCGATTCTTCACACAAGCCAGGCCGCGCCTGCTGGAGTTCTTCATCAGCGCGATCCGGCGGTTCATCTTGCGCCGACAGGTCCGGGAGGCTGAATTGTTCCTCCGCGATCTGGAGGACCAGGTTGTGTCCGGTCAGAAGGCCATGGCCGACTGGGCGCACATCCTGCGCGTTCGCAAGGCGCGACTTGACGCCCTGGAGCGCCCGGGCTTTTTCACGAGGCAGCAATGACGCCCCAATTCCCATTGCCCGGATGGGGCGCCACCGAAGAAGCGATTACCCGTGTGGAAGTCGCCGCGAAGATGGAAATCCACCTCATGGCAGAGCGCGCCCGCGAGGAACTGGACCGCGGCTTTGCCTTCATCAACCGGAGCATTGGCCAGCGTCGGCGCTGGGCACGGCTCAAGCACAACACCCGCCAACAAGGAGATTCGCAATGAATGACATTTCTGCAGGAGCAGTAGTCCGCCGGGAGTTTTCCGGCGTGAACACCGCCATGGTGGTGGAAACCGCGTCCTCTGCGGTTGCCGCCCAGGCAAAGGCCATGGTGGAGGCGCGCTACATCATGGCCATGCAGCGGCCGCGCGACATGGACACGGTTCGGGAAAAGTTGCTGAAGGAGTGCAAACGCCCCTCGTTCGCCGCCGTGGCTCGTTATCAGAAGCCAATCGGCCGAGACAAGAGCAAGTGGCCCACCGGCCCCAGCATCCGCTTTGCCGAGGCCGCAATCCGCTGCATGACCAACATTACGGTGGAAGTCATGACGATCTATGACGACCGCGAAAAGCGCATCGTCCGCGTGACCGTCACCGATCTGGAGGCCAATGTCCCCTACTTTCAGGACGTGACCATCACCAAGACCATTGAGCGCCGCCAGACCAAGGAGGGCGACGTTGTTCTGCGCACCCGCAGCAACAGTTACGGCGACACGCTGTACACCCTCGAAGCCACGGACGACGACATCATCAACAAGCAGCAGGCCCTGATTTCCAAGGCCATGCGGACGATCGGGCTGCGCTTGATTCCCGGCGACATCGTGGACGAGTGCATGGATTTCGTGGTGCAGACCCAGAACCGGGCCGATGCGGAAGATCCGGACGCCGCCAAGCGAAAACTGTTCGACGCATTTGCCCAGCTTGGAGTCCAGGCCAGCCAGATCAAGGAATACCTCGGGCACGAAGCCGCCGCCCTGGACCCCAAGGAACTGGCCGAACTGCGCGCGCTGTACTCCGCCATCCGCGACGGCGAAGCATCGTGGCGCGACGTGATGGAGAACAAGGCCGAGGGCAAGACCATGGCCCCCAAGACCAAGCAACCCTATCCAGACGAAAAGCTGGAAGCCAACAAGGTTTCATGGGCGGCGGCCATAGCCAAGGGGAAGCTCACCCCTGAATTGGCCGTTTCCAAGATTGAAACCGAACACACCCTGACCGACGAGCAGAAAAAGGCGATCCAGGCCCTGGCTGCGGTCAACACCGAGGAAGGAGAGCAGCAATGAAAATCTTCAACGTCACCCAAGGCAGCGAAGAATGGCTGGCCCTGCGCGCGCAGTACGACTGCGCCAGCGAAGCCCCGGCCATGATGGGCGAATCCTCCAAGGTGAAGCGCAACGAGTTGCTGCACATGAAGGCAACCTGCACCGAGAAGGAATTCCCCCAGTGGGTGAAGGACAACCTGCTGGACAAGGGGCACGCCGCCGAGAAGGCCATCAAGCCGCACATCGAGGCCATGCTGGGCGAGGAACTGTACCCGATTACCGGCGCCGACGAAGAACTGGGCATGCTGGCGTCGTTTGACGGCCTGGACATGCTGGAAGTGGTCGGGTTTGAACACAAGCTCTGGAACGAGGAACTGGCCGAGGCTGTCCGGGCTGGGTCCGACACACTGCCAGACGGTCACCACTGGCAGCTTGAACACCAGATTCTGGTCGGGAACCTCCAGCGCATCCTTTTCGTGGTGTCCGATGGCACCCCGGAGAAGATGGTGCACATGGAATACCGCCCGGTGCCTGGCCGGCGCGAGGCCCTGCTGGCCGGCTGGAAGCAGTTCCATGAGGATCTGGCGAACTACAAGCCCGCCGCCCCTGATCCGGTGGTGATCCCCGCCGTGGTCAAGGATCTGCCGGCCGTGTCCATCATGGTCGCCGGCAGCATTGACCTGCACCATAACCTGGGCGCCTTCGGCGGGCAACTGCGCACGTTCATTGACTCCATCAACATGGAGCCCAACGACGATCAGGGGTTTGCCGACGCGGAGGCGGCCGTCAAGGCTCTGGCCACGGCCGAGGAACGGCTGGGGGCGGCCGAATCGAACGCCCTAGCGCAGACCGCGAGCATTGACGAAATGCGCCGCACCGTGGCCCAGTACCGGGATCTGTGCAAAAGCACGCGGCTCGCCCTGGAAAAGATGGTGAAGGCCCGGAAGGTCCAGATCCGCGACGAGCTTGTTTCCAACGCCATGGCCGACTGGCGGGATCACCTGAACAGCCTGAACAAGCGGCTCGGCGGCAACTACGCGATGGGGCCGATGCCCGATTACGCCGCTGCCATCAAGGGCAAGCGCACCCTGTCCAGCCTGCGCAATGCTGTAGACACCGCACTGGCGAACGCCAAGATTCGCGCCAACCAGATCGCCGACGGCATGCAAGTGAACCTCCAGTTCCTGCAGCAGCACGCCGCCGCCCACATGGCGCTGTTCGCCGATCTGCGCGACATCCTGTGCAAGCCGGAAGACGACTTTTCCCTGCTGGTGAAGTCCCGGATTTCCGAGTACCAGGCCAAGGAACAGGCGCGTCTCGAGGCCGAGCGCGAGCGCATCCGGCAGGAGGAACGCGCGAAGGCCGAGCGGGAAGCGCGGGAGGCCCTGGCGCGCCAGCAGCGGGAGGAACGCGAAGCGCATGCACGGGCGGAGCGCGAGCGCATCCAGCGGGAACAGCAAAAACAGAATGCGGAGACGGGGGCCGGAGCCGAAACCGGACCGGAAGGGACAGGTACAGCGGAAGTCAAGACCCGTGAGCCCGTGCCGGCCCCCGCCGCCGCATCCGTTCTCAATTGGAAGGCCACGGTGAGCCAGAACAGCGGCGCCACCCTCAAGCCCAACCGCCCCACCGACGACCAGATCATCGACGCCCTTGCCCTGCACTTCCGCGTCCACGAAATGAAGGTCGTCGAATGGCTCATGGGCATGGATCTGGAGGCGGCCAGCAAGCGCGCCGCCACCGAGTTTGTTTGACCCACCCACTCACAGGAGAAAGCAATGCCCGACATCGAAATGATGGAAGTGGAATCCAGCCAGATCCACTCCATCGGGCACTGTGGCCAGAGCAACACCTTGGCCATCCGGTTCCGCAAGAAAGGGAAATGTGTACGTGACAAACGCACAGGGGGGCAAAATGAATTTTGTTAAATCACGTTTTTGGGGCCAGATCTTCCGCATATTTCGCTGCACCAGCCGAATGAAATCTGGTCTGAGCGATAAATTTACAAACAGCACAAACAATTCCAACGTAGCCATCTTTGTTCGTTGTTTGAGCAAGGATGGCCAGCTTGCCATTTTGGTAGCAGTTTGCGCATATGTAATGAGGAGGTTGGCCATCACTCATGGATTTCTGCAGCGCATAAGCAGTAACTCCATGGTAAGCGGTTACCAGTTTGTAACGCTGCTTCTCTGCATCCCAGTTTCTTATCTTAGCAATCTCTTTTTCAAGTTCGGCTACGCGCTTAATCAAATCCGATTGAGTCGCATTGGCCTCAAAATCAGGGACGCCAAGGGCGAGGACGGGAAACCGCTCTACCCGCACACCCGGATCAAAGAAACGGAGGACAGCCATGCTGAATAGCGGCCCTCGCCGGATGCTTGCCGCCGTCCTGGGCGGGCTGGGCGCGCTGGTGGTTGGCGACGGGGCGGGTATTCCCGTCACCGCGCTTACTACCTCGCGCCCAATTGGCACCCCTTCCCTGCTTCCGCCTGGCCCGGGAGGCTACTTCCGCCACATCAACGGCTCCACCCCTCGGGACCGGCGCGCGGCCGTCAAGTCGCGCAACCGCCTCAAGGCCAAGGGCCGGCACAGAAAGGCGGTCCGGTGACTCGCACCGAATACCTGCGGCTGGCCAAGCGCCAGCAGCGGGAACGATACGGCCATGAAGGGATAACCGACTATTGGCTGCACGGCGGGCGCGACAAGAAGCGCGCCTACTGGTCGGCCAACAAAGAGCAAATCAACCGGCGGCGCCGTGAGGCCCGCCGCCTCGCAAAGCTGTCAACCAAGAAGGAACCGCAATGAACCAGCCCACCCAGGCAGTAACCGATGTCCCCGAGTTCATCACCGATCTGGACGGCGGAAACTTCGACCGCTCCCTGTCCATCGCCCTGTCTTTGGTCGCATCGGCGGTCATGGACCACCAGAAGAACGGTCAGGTCAACATCGCCATGAAGTTCCAGCCCATCCCGGGCTCGCACCAGGTCCGCTGCGTGCACACCCTGTCGTTCTCCAAGCCGACCATGGACGGCAAGGCGGCCGAGGAAACGGAACGCTCCACGGTCCTGTTCGTGGGGCAGTTCGGCAAGCTTTCCCTCGCCCAGCCGCCGCTCTTTGGCAAGCAGGGCGAACTGTCCCAGTCCTAACCCCCACTTCTACAACCCCACTTTACGGAGGCAATACCCATGATCGACAAGGATGCAATCTCCGCGGTGCAAGCCGCTGTTGGAATCCAACAGGCCAGCGCGGCCTTGGAAACGGCCTTGAGCACCCGTCAGCCGGCCATCCCCCTGCACAACCATTTCAAGATCGAGGATCTGGAGAAGTACATGCCCCGCCGCCGCCGTGCGCGCGGGCAAATGTGCACCACCATCCTGGCGCATTTCAAGGACTACGTGGAAGCGCACAAGGAAGAAGGCGCGACCGTGTTCGTGGATCAGGATGAAATGTGCGCAACCGCAGTCCTGAACCTGGGCACGCCCGCCAATCCGGGGCACGCCGACAACTTGGCCGATTTCGAATTCGTGCAGACCGCGGAATACAGGGCCCTGCGCGTCATTGCCGATGGCGAACCCAAGACCCAGACGGAAGTCGCCGAGTTCATGGAAGACTGGTCGCAGGCCATTGTCCGGTGCGCGTCGGACCCCGATTCCGGAACGGCCATATCGCTCAAGCATGCCATTGCCGCCGTCCGGAGACTCACCATTGAGTCCCTCCTGAAACTGGAGAACGCAGAGGGCAATCTGTCGGCATCGCGCAGCACGTTCGATTCGGTCCAGGTCACCAACAAGACGATGCCGGGCTATTTCGAGTTTTTTTGCCACCCCAGCGCGCAGTTGTCCGGCCGTCGATTCAGCGTCCGGGTCGGCGTGCTCACCGGCGAGGCCAAGCCCAAGCTGAAGCTGCGCATCATCAAGGATGACTGGCACCAGGAAGAAATGTCCACCGAGCTGGCGAACATGGTTTCGGGCGCGTTCGCCGGGACCATTCCGGTGGTGATCGGGTCGTACAAGGCGAAGTAGCCGAGTCGAACGAATGGGAGCCGCAGACAGGGACCATCGAAAAGTCTGGTCGCGCGGCTTCCATGACGGTGTTGCCTACATTCTTCGGGAGAAACCCTTGAACTTCGAGCGCGCGCAGTCTCTGATCCAAGGACTGAACGGGGTATGCACCAAGGTCTACGAGGCTGTGCCGATTCAAGAAGCATGGTCGGCCCAGCAGGTCTGCACCGAGCTTTACCGCAAGGGATCCCGGATCGGCGTGCAGGATGTGGACGGCTGCCTGTATTCACTGCTTCGCCAAAAACTGGTGCGCAAGATCGGCCAGAACCAATTCCAGAAGATTGTTTTCGAGAAGCCCGCCCTCATGGAGCCGCCCGTGCCCACTACGCCCACTCC
>ERZ724505.329-NODE-329-length-31960-cov-7.483153_pt1 | contig 31960 bp, 29 predicted proteins | sample MGYA00376038_ERZ724505 | MGnify/ENA primary metagenome ERZ724505 (study PRJEB28724, sample SAMN07190884) | wastewater metagenome | isolation source: effluent of sewage treatment plant in Hong Hong | place: Hong Kong | collected 2016-03-17 ...
TCGAGATGACGGCCAAGTACGGCCTGCCCTACTTCCAGAACTTCCTGAACTCGGACCTGCAGCCCAACATGATTCGCTCCATGTGCTGCCGCCTGCAACTCGACCTGCGCGAGTTGCTCAAGCGGGGCAACGGCTTGTTCGGCTCGGCCGAGCAAACGGGGTCGCTGGGCGTGGTCACGATCAACTGCGCCCGCCTGGGCTACCTGTACCAAGGCGATGAAGCAGCCTTGCTGGCCCGTACCGACGAGTTGATTGAGCTGGGCAAGAACAGCCTGGAGATCAAACGCAAGGTGATTCAACAGCACATGGACAACGGCCTGTTCCCGTATACCAAGCGCTACCTGGGCACGCTGCGCAACCATTTCTCGACGCTCGGTGTGAACGGCATCAACGAGATGATCCGCAACTTCACCGACGACCTGGAAGACATCACCACACCTTGGGGCGAGGCCTTTGCCCTGCGCTTCCTGGACCACATTCGCGCCCGCATTGTCGAGATTCAGGAAGAGACCGGCCACCTCTACAACCTGGAGGCCACGCCCGCTGAAGGCACCACCTACCGCTTTGCCAAGGAAGACCGCAAACGCTTTGCAGACATCTTGCAAGCCGGCCCGGCCGACATGCCTTACTACACCAACTCTTCGCAGTTACCCGTGGGCTTTTGTGACGACCCCTTCGAGGCGCTGCAACGCCAGGAGGCCCTGCAATCGAAGTACACCGGCGGCACAGTGCTGCACCTTTACCTGGGTGAACGCGTGTCGTCTGCCAAGGCCTGCAAGGAACTGGTTCGCCGCGCTTTGAGCCGATTCCGCCTGCCCTACATCACCATCACCCCGACGTTTTCGATTTGCCCCAAGCACGGCTACATCGCTGGTGAGCATGAGTTCTGCCCGCATTGCGATGAAGAAGCCCTGGCTCGCAAACAGCACACCACCGGACCCAGTTCGTCGTGCTGCGGATCGTGTTGACTTCCCCTTTCCCTCTCCGCCCTTCAACCCAACCCACAAGGAGTTGCCATGTCCCTTCGAGCTTCTGAATCCAGCCACCCCATCCTGCATGAAAGCGAGCGCCAGCGCTGCGAAATCTGGACCCGCGTGATGGGCTACCACCGTCCGGTGTCGTCGTTCAACACGGGCAAGAAGGGTGAGTTTGCCGAGCGGGTGTACTTCCGCGAAGAAGGGGCCTCACAAAAGGCCACCTGCCCCGACTGCGCATTGGAAGCCGCCTGAGCACGCCATGCTGAGCGTTGGCGGCTTTGTGCCCTTGAGCACCACCGACTGGCCCGACCACCTGGCCGCGGTGGTGTTCATTCAAGGCTGCCCCTGGCGCTGCCACTACTGCCACAACCCCGACCTGCAGTCTCGCCAGGACTCGGGCATGTGGTCGTGGCCCAGGCTGCTCGACAAGCTGGCCGAGCGCCAAGGCCTGCTCGATGGCGTGGTGTTCAGCGGTGGTGAGGCCACGTTGGACCGCACCCTGCCCGAGGCCATGCAAGCCGTTCGCCAACTCGGATTGAAAGTAGGGCTGCATACCGCTGGCATCTACCCCGACCGTCTGGCGGCAGTGCTGCCGCTGACCGACTGGGTGGGATTCGATGTGAAAGCCCACATCGCGCAATACGCTGCCATCACCGACGTGCCGGGCAGCGGTGTGCCAGCTTGGCGCAGTCTGGCGCTGTTGATGCAGTCAGGCGTATCCCATGAACTGCGCACGACCTACCACCCGCATTTGCATGACGACGCACAAATGCAGCAACTGGCCCAGACGCTGCAGGATCTGGGCGCACAGGAATGGGTGATTCAGGGCTTCCAGCCTAGCCCTGACACGCATGAGAAGCTGGGACGAATCAGACGCCATGTGCCAGAGGCCTTGCTGGCCCATCTGCGGTCAACTGGTTTGCGCGTACTGCTGCGATAAACCGCAGCAGTGATGCACCGAAGCATCAACCCGCCTTGCCATCCACCCGAGGCAAGCCATACCAGCGGCCATAGCGCAAAGCCCAGCCGCCTGTGGCCACCAACCACAGCGAAGCCGCCACCACCAGGATACCGGCGCCGTACTGCGGCCATACCGCTGCGGCCATGCGGGCCAGTACCGCCAACTGCAACACGCCATACAGCGCCCAGGCCAGGTCATCGGCCGTCAGCGTGCGGCCACTGTGGCCACAGCTGACACGGGTGGCCATGGCCAGCAAGATGCTGCCCAGAAAACCCATGCTCAAAGCGTGCAAAGGCGCCAGCCCCAGGCCCACATGCCCGACCGCTTGCAAGCCAGCCGAGGCCGCATCCAAGCCATAGGCCACGCCCAGCCACACAAAGCCCACATGCAGCATGGCCAACAAGCGAATCTTCAGGCTTTGCACCAGCCCCCAACGCACCGCCAAGGCCAGCACGCCCGCACCGGCCACGGCCGACACCGCCGCCCTGCCCCACAAGGCCGGGTTGCTTTGCGCCCAGCCCAAGGTGTCCAACACCACCCAGGCCCCATGCCACCAGGTCAGCACCATCAACGACCACAGCAGCCAGTAGGGGCGCCAACTGTCGAGCACGGGCACGGCCGCCGCCGTGAAGAAGGGAATCATGCGGTGCGCCACGGCGGTGTACACCGGCACCACGAACCACGACAGCCCCAGGTAGGCGCACAAGCGCACCCACTCGAGCTGGTCAAACAGCAGGCTCAACGCGGCCACCCACATCAACACCGCCCCCAGGCCACAAGACACGGCAATGAGGGTGGCATGCAGGCGATCAGCCACCAGGCTGCGATGCACAACCAAGGCAAACCGCCCGCTCAGTACCGACCACCCCAGCGCAGCCAGGGCCACACTGGCCGCAGCCAAAGGTTGGCTCACGTAGGTGCCCACCAACAAACCCAGCCACCCCACCAAGCAGGCCAACACAGGCTTGACCAACAGGGGGGCCGGCACATCAGGCATCTGCAGCCATTTGGGGCCGGCTGTGAACAAGAAGCCCACGAAGAACAAGGGCAAAAAGCCCAGGCTCATGACCAAGGCATGCGAAAACGTGGCAATGGATGCGTGGTGCAAGGCCGGCATAGGCAACACGCGCCAGACCAGCTCGAAAGCCCACCACAAGGCGGCCGCAGCCATGACACAAGCGGCCGCAAAAAAGCCCAGCCGATGCGGCGCCCACAACAATCGCTGTGCCCGCCAAATGCTGGCATCAGGCGGAAGAACGACGGGGCCCTTGGCTGGGCGAGGTGCCGGAGCCACCGGCTTGATCTGGATCGGAGGACGAGGATTCATGAGAGCTGATTCTCAAAACCCTCTGCCCTCATGGCTTTGACTCAAGACAAGTCTGACCAACAGGACTAGTCCTGCGGAACGACCCGCTTGAACTTACCGGCTGTAGAACGCGGTGATCACGGCCTTGTCGATGGCATTGGCGTTGATCATGAAGCCGGCCAGCGAGGCTGTGGCGTTGGCTGGCAAGTCAAGCTTGTCCACCTTCAGGGCGTACACGGTGAAGTAGTACATGTGAGGCTCGCTGCCTTGGGGTGGGCATGGGCCGCCCCAGCCGGGGTTGCCATAGTCGGTGGTGATTTGCTTGGCGCCAGCAGGCAGGCCCTTGCCGTCAGCCGTGCCCGCACCGCGCGGCAGTCCCGCCGTGGAGGCGGGCAGGTTCAACACCACCCAGTGCCAGAAACCGGCACCACCGGTAGGTGCATCGGGGTCATGCACCATGACGGCGAAGCTCTTGGTGCCAGCTGGAGCATTCTTCCAGTTCAGCGCGGGCGAAATGTTCTGGCCCGTACAGCCAAAGCCGTTGAAAACCTGGGCGGCGGGAATGGGCTCGTTGACTTTGATATCAGGGCTGCTCAGCTCCAGGCCTTCGGCCCACACCATTTGGGTCGACAACATGGCGGCGGCGCCCAGGGCAGCCAGCTTCAGAGTGCGCAAGATGGTCAAGTCAGTTCTCCTAAAAATTTTGCGGCAGATGAAATAAGTCATCTGACTGCTGGGCAGTGTACCGAGAGCACACCACTTGCCAATAGGAAAACCATCACGAAAATGCCCCCCTTGAAGCCGGCTGTCACGGGACTGTCGAAAAGGCGTCAGTGTTGGTGGGGGCCCAATCAGGCCGGATGGGCCAATTGCCCCAGCACCTTGATGGCGTCATGCACTCTTGCGTCTTGCGGGTGCCCCCCGTTTAGCCTCAATGCCGACCGAAAGCGCTGGTCAGCAGAAAACAAGGCGCCAGGGGCCACGCTGATGCCCCGCTCCAGGGCCTGGCGGTGCAGCAGCAAGGTGTCCACGCCCTCAGGCAACTGCACCCACAAAAAATAGCCCCCTGCAGGGCGCGACACACGCGTGCCTTTGGGAAAGTGCTTGAGCACCAGCTCTCGCAAACGGCTCAAGCTATCGGCCAGGGTTTTGCGCAACTGCCTCAGGTGTCGGTCGTACCCACCTTCTTCGAGGTACTCGGCCAAAGCCAGCTGAGACGGCACCGACGTGGCCAGGGAACTCATCATCTTGAGCTTCTGCACCGCATGGCTATGGCGCCCGGCCAAAGCCCACCCCACGCGATAGCCGGGTGCCAGGCATTTGGAAAACGAACTGCAGTACAACACCTGCCCCTCCGTATCGAAGGCCTTGAGCGGCAACGGGCGGGCACTCCCGTGGTGCAGTTCGCCATACACATCGTCCTCCACCACAGGTGTGCCCGAACGGCTCAAGACCTGCATGACAGCCTGCTTGCGCGCATGCGGCATCAACGCCCCCAGCGGGTTTTGGAAATTGGGCATCAACCAACACGCGGCCACGCCATGGCGCTGGATCACCTCGGCCAGACCGTCCGGGTCCACGCCCAACTGCGGATCGGTCGGCAACTCGACCGCACGCAAGTGCAAGCGCTCCAGTGCCTGCAAAGCGGCGTAGAACGTGGGCGTTTCAACCGCCACCACATCGCCCGGCTGCGTCACCGCTTGCAGGCACAGGTTCAGGGCCTCCATGGCCCCATTGGTGATGATGGGCTCATCGGGCCCCACCCGCAGGCCCTGGCGCACACAACGGGCCCGCAAAGCTTCGCGCAAACGGGCATTACCGGAGGCCAACTCGGTGGTCAGCGCCTGTGGAGCCAGTTGGCGCATGGCCCGGGCCCCATCACGCGCCAGGCGATCCAGCGGGAACAATGCCGGCGAAGGAAAGGCCGAGCCCAAAGGCACCACATCGCGATCGCGGGTGCTGTTGAGTACCTCGAATGCCAGCTCACTGACCGCCACGGGTGTGCTGCCCTCGCGCGGAGGCTCCGCCAAGGCCGCAGGCACCCCGCGCCGCAACCGCTTGCGCACGTAAAAACCAGAGCGTGGCCTGGCCTCGATCAACCCACGGTTTTCCAGCAAATCGTAGGCCTGAAACACCGTGGACGGGCTGACCTGCGCTTGAGCACAGGTTTGCCGCACCGAGGGTAGGCGCTCGCTCGGCTGCAAGTGCCCGTCGAGAATGCGCTGGGCCAGTGCCTCAGCCAGTTGTTCATACAGGGTCGACATGGCTTTCGCCTTAATCTGATATGGTCATTTTCCAGTAAATCTGAGTCTGGCGGATCAGTTTGGATTGCTCAACGATGACGGCATGAACACACTGTCTGCCGCCATCCCCCTCCTCCCACCGTCTGAGGCCGACCCAGAAGCCCTGCTTGCCGAGGTCATCGACTCGGGCTGGCCTCAACTGATCCTGCCCCAAGCCCTGGGCGGCAAGGGCGCCGATTCGCTGGCATTGGCCCAAGCATTGCAGGCGCTCGCCCGTCGTCACCCGGCGGCGGCGTGGATGGCATGGTCGCATGGCCTGGTCATGGAAGCCCTGGTGCGTTCGCCCAACGTGGCGGTGCGCGAAACCGTGCTGCCCGACTTGCTGGACGGCTCACGAGCGGGGGCCGTGTCCTGGGTCGCCGACTTCGGGCTGGCCCCTACGCCCAAGCCGGTGCGAGCCGAAGCCCTGGAGCGCGGCTGGCATCTCCATGGCCGCCTGGACCAGGTGCTCAACCTGCAATGGGTGGGCTACGTGGTGCTGTGCCCCGTGTGGTTTGCCGCGCCCACTGGGGGCGGCCCGCGCCTGGGCTGGACCTTGCTGCGCAGCGAAGAAGACGGCTTGCGCCACGAACTGGACCGCAGCCGCCCCCTCACCCGCCAGGCGGCCTGCGGCAGCCTGCAACTGCAGCGCGTGTATTTCCGAGAAGACGAATTGCTGGCCGACGATGCCGACGCGCTCAGCGCCCCGTTGAGCGTGTTGGACCAAACCCTACGCTCGGCCTTGTGGTCAGGCGTGTCGGGCACCTCTGACCTGCCTGTCTCAGCCTTGCAGCCCTGAAGTGAGCACCGCCATGAATGAATCCCGACGCACCATCCCCATCCTGCCCTTGTCGGGCTTGCCCGGTGTGGAAGCCCCCCACAAAGTCCAGGCGCGCAGCACCCGCGGCCGCTTCACGCGCTGGCGCTGGGCCAGCCTGCTGGTCACGCAGTTGCTCTTTTTGGGCCTGCCCTGGCTGAACTGGCATGGCCGACAGGCGGTGCGCTTCGACCTGGAGGCCAAGCGCTTCTACCTGGGTAGCCTGATCCTGCTACCGCAGGACCTGATCTTCCTGGCCGGGCTGCTGGTGTTCTGCGCCATGGGTCTGTTCATGGTCACCACCCTGTGGGGTCGCGTGTGGTGCGGTTTCAGCTGCCCTCAAACGGTGTACACCGAACTGTTCATGTGGGTGGAGCGCCGCTTCGAAGGTGAACGCTACCAGCGCCTCAAGCTGGACCAATCCCACTGGAACACCACCAAGCTGTGGCGGCGCGGTGGCAAGCAACTGACCTGGATCGGCATCGCACTGTGGACCGGGTTGACCTTCGTGGGCTGGTTCTCACCCATGCGCGAACTGGTGCACAGCACCGCCACGGGCACCCTGGGCTTCTGGGATGGCTTCTGGACCCTGTTCTACGGCGGCTTTTGCTACCTGAACGCCGGTGTGCTACGCGAGAAGGTATGCCTGCACATGTGCCCTTACGGACGCTTCCAAGGCGCCCTGATGGATGCCGACACCCGCATCGTGGCCTACGACACGCAACGGGGTAAAGCCGGCAAAGCCTGCATCGACTGCACGATGTGTGTGCAGGTATGCCCCACCGGCATCGACATTCGCCAGGGCCTGCAAGCAGCCTGCATAGGCTGCGGCCTGTGCATCGACGCCTGCGATCAGATCATGGACCGAATCGGCCAGCCGCGTGGGCTGGTGCGCATGGCCACCCAACGAGAGTTGGGGCAAGTCAGCCGCCGAACCCCACCTAGCTGGTCACGCCACCGGGTGCGCATCTACGCCGGCGTGATGGTGGCCTTGCTGGCAGGACTGACCTGGTCGCTCGCGAACCGCTCAGCCATCCGCGTCGATGTGATCCGCGACCGTGGTGTGATGGCGCGCTGGGTAGACGACGGTGCCGTGGAAAACGTCTACCGCGTGCAATTGATGAACCAGACCGACAGCCCGCAAGGCGTCCAGATCGGCGTGAGCGGTCTACCAGGCGCAGCCATTCAATCGCCCACCATCATCCTGGGGCCGGTGGAAGACCGCCAGGTGCAGGTATCGGTACGGGTGCCAGCCAGGCAAGCGGCGGCCCTGGCCGGACGCGCGGCGCCCATCCGGTTCGAAGTGGCCAACCGTTCCCAACACACCAGCAGCCTGGTCAGTGAAACCAGCACGTTTCTCGTGCCACGCTGAAATCCTGGTCGGGGTGAGAGGATTCGAACCTCCGGCCTCTACGTCCCGAACGTAGCGCTCTACCAGGCTAAGCTACACCCCGTGGCCGCAGCTCCATCAGGAGGAGCGGTGAATCGAATCAAATGCCAACTGCAGCAGGGCATCCCGGAACTCGGAGGCAGGCAAGGCGTCCAGGCACTGCTTGGCCAGCTCGGCCTGCGCCTGGGCCGCCTCACGCGTGGCTTGCAAGGCGCCGGTGGCTTTCACCACCTCGACGATTTGCGGCATGCGCTCTACCTCACCGTTGATGATGGCCTCGCGAATCAACTGGCTTTGCTCAGCCGTGCCGCGTTGCATGGCCACCAGCAAAGGCAAGGTGGGCTTGCCTTCGCGCAGGTCGTCACCAATGTTCTTGCCCAGCTCGGCGGTGCTGCCTTCGTAGTCCAGCAGGTCGTCGATCAGCTGGAAGGCCGTGCCCAAAGTGCGGCCATACGAGGCGCAGGCCTCTTCCACCTCGGGCGAGGCATCCATCAGCACCGCGCCCAGGCGGGCGCTGGCTTCAAACAGCTTGGCGGTCTTGTATTCAATGACCTTGAGGTAGTCGTTCACCGACACATCGGGGTCATGCATGTTCATCAACTGCAAGACCTCGCCTTCGGCAATCACGTTGGTGGCGTCGGCCAGCACTTCCATCACGCGCAGGCGGTTGGTCGACACCATCATCTGGAAAGCGCGGGAATACAGAAAGTCACCCACCAGCACACTGGCGGCGTTGCCGAACAGGGCGTTGGCCGTTTTGCGGCCCCGGCGCAGGTCCGACTCGTCCACCACATCGTCGTGCAGCAACGTGGCGGTGTGAATGAACTCCACCACGGCGGCCAACTCATGGCGCTGAGCGCTGGTGCAACCCAGGGCACGCGCAATCAACAGCAACAGCATGGGACGCACGCGCTTGCCGCCGGCGTTGACGATGTAATGCGAGATCTGATTGACCAGCACCACTTCCGACGCCAGACGACGATGGATCACCTGATCGACCTCGGCCATGTCCGAGGCAACAAGGGTGCGGTAGCTTGCGGCAGGGGTAGAAGTGGAAGACACGCTGGAAATCAAGTCAGAGAGGCTGAAGGCCGGATTATAGGAAGCGCCACTTTTCGGTCGGTTTCAGCGCGAAAATAGTCTGAACCCAACCGCATCAAGCCGGCTATTTCTGCATTGCACCATGACCACCGCAAGCACTCAACTGGATTTTTCCCCCACCGTGTCCCTGGCCATCGTCGGAGCCGGCCCGGCCGGGCTGAGTCTGGCCCTGCAAGCCGCACGCGCCCTGCCCGATGCCCGCATCACCGTGTTTGACGCCCGCCCGGCCGACAAAGACGTCAGCGGCGACCCACGTACTCTGGCCTTGTCACTGGGCACCGTGCAGGAGTTGCAGCGCATGGGCGTGTGGGACGCCATTCAGGCCGGGGGGGCCACCGCCGCCATTCGCGAAGTACATGTGTCGCAACAACAACCCACCGTGCTGTGGCCTGGGCAGGGTCAACCGGAGGTCTGCATCACCGCCGCTGAACAGCGGGTGCCGCAATTGGGCGCGGTTGTGAGTTACGGCACCCTCGTTGCCCCGCTGCAACAAGCCTGGGAAGCCGCCTGTGCCCAACGCCCGCAACACCTGAGCCTGCGCTTTGGCACGCCGGTCAAAGGCATGAAACCGACCGACCAGGGTGTGGAAATCGATGCCGACATTGCCGAGTCATTTGACCTGGCGGTGGTGGCCGAAGGCGGCGTGTTTGCCGACCAGCCCAAGCTGAGTTGGCCTGAAGGCGTCAGCCGCGATTACGAGCAAGTGGCTTGGGTGGGCACCGTCATGCTCGGCGCGGACAGCCCTACAGGCGTGGCTTTTGAGCGCTTCACCCCTGCAGGCCCCGCCGCTTTGCTGCCCTTGCCTGCCGGGCGCTTGGGTGCCGACGGCCCCGTGGGGCCACGTGCCGCCCTGGTGTGGTGTGTTCAACAAGGCGACGACCCGGTCAAAGACCTGAACGACGCCCAGCGCCTGACCGTGCTCAACAGCTTGTTCCATCCTCGGGTGGGCCCGATCACCGCCGTGTCGCCATTGAAATGCTTCCCCTTGGGGCTGAACGCCCATCGGCATCTGGTCAGTGATGGGGCCATGGTGCGCATTGGCAATGCCGCCCAAACCTTGCACCCCGTAGCGGGCCAGGGCTTCAACCTGGGCATGCGCGATGTGCATGAACTGCTCAGCGCGCTGCGCGACGCTCGCCCACCGCTGTGCCAATCGGCCAGTGACAAGGCTCTGTGGGTTCAACGTGCTTTGAAGCGCTTTGAGCGCCGGCGCCAACCTGATCGGGTGGCCCTGCTGGCCACCACAGACTTTCTGGCCCGCAGCTTCACCTACCCGGCCCCCATTCTGGCCACGGTGCGTGGCCTGGGTTTGGGCGCAGTGGGCGCCATCTCTCCACTCAAGCGGCTGATCGCCCGCTCAATGATGTTCGGCTGGCGCTCATAGCAAACACCGAGCAAACCCCGGGCTGGCCCCGAAGGCCGCCGCCTTACCAGGCTTGCGCCTGGGCCACCGACAAAGACAAAGCCGCCACTTCGGCATCGGTTTGCGAATGCAGCATGTAGGCTGCGCACGCCACGATGGCGGCAAACAAAGTGTTCTGCAGCAGTTTCTTTTTGCGCATGGCAGCCTCCTTCAAGGGTGCCCCCATGCTATGAAACGCAGCACAGCAGCAATCGCGGCATAAGCGGCGCAAACACCCCGGAATCGAGGCGCTCGTCCCTCACCGAGCCTCTGCCTCGTAAGCGGCATCGCAGCCCACACCCGCCGCAATCATGCGGTGAACCCAACGCCACCACAGACGGCGCCATAAGGGCGCCTTTCGGCCATCCACCCCAGGCCTCGCGCCCACATAGGCCTGCGCCAGCACCCCACAGTGGTAGCGCCCGGCCTCTTGCGACCACACCAGGGCCCGGCATGCCCCACTCCAACGCCGGCTGACCACCACACCCAAGGGGCAGGGCTCGGCCAGGCAACACACCCCGCAGCCATTGCAGGGGGCCCCTTCAGGGGGTTTGGGCGGCGCCGCCGGATGAATGTGGATGACCTGATGCTGCATGTTGGCTCAGTGTTTGAGACAATCTTGCCTCATGAACACCTCGATTGCATCCCCCGACGCCGCCAAGCTGCCGGTTGACCAGTACATGACCGCCGTCGGGCAAGCCGCCCGCGTGGCCACCACCGTGATGGCCGCCGCCTCGACGGCCGCGAAAAACAACGCCCTGCTGGCCCTGGCTCGCCAGATTCGCCAACACGCGGGGGAGTTGAAAGCGCGCAACGAAGCCGACGTCATTGCCGCAGAAAAGAACGGCCTGTCGGCGCCCATGGTTGATCGCCTGCGCCTGACCGACAAGGTCATCGCCACCATGGCCGAAAGCTGCGAACAGGTCGCCGCCCTGCCCGACCCGATTGGCGAGATCACCAATGTGCGCCGCCGCCCCACTGGCATCAGCGTGGGCCAGATGCGGGTGCCCATCGGCGTGTTCGGCATGATCTACGAGTCGCGCCCCAACGTCACCATCGAAGCCGCTTCGCTGGCCATCAAGAGCGGTAATGCCTGCGTGCTTCGCGGCGGCTCGGAAGCCATTCACTCGAACTTGGCCTTGTGGAAACTGGTGCAAGCCGCGCTGATCGAAGCCGGGCTGCCTGCCAATGCCGTACAGCTGGTGCAAACCACCGACCGCGCCGCTGTGGGTCAACTCATCACCATGCCGCAGTATGTGGACGTGATCATTCCCCGCGGAGGCAAGGGCCTGATCGAGCGCATCAGCGCCGAAGCCCGCGTGCCGGTCATCAAGCACCTCGATGGCAATTGCCACACCTATGTCGACAGCGAAGTCGACCTGGATCTGGCCGTGAAGGTGACCGACAACGCCAAGACACAAAAGTACAGCCCCTGCAACGCGACCGAGTCCCTGCTGGTGCATGCAAAGCAAGCCGCTGCCTTCTTGCCCCGCATTGGCAAGGTCTTTGCCGACAAGGGCGTGGAAATGCGGGCGGACGCCCGAGCCAAAGCCATCTTGGCCGACGTGCCCGGCGCGAACGTGGTCGATGCCACCGAGCAAGACTGGTTTGAGGAATACCTTGCCCCCGTGATTGCGGTGAAGGTGGTGGACTCGCTGGACGAGGCCATTGCGCACATCAACCGCTACGGCTCGCACCACACCGATTCGATCCTGAGCACCAACCACCCCAACGCCATGCGCTTCATTCGCGAAGTCGACTCGGCCAGCGTGATGATCAATGCCTCCACCCGCTTCGCTGATGGGTTCGAGTACGGGTTGGGTGCGGAGATCGGCATCAGCACCGACAAGTTCCACGCCCGTGGCCCGGTCGGTCTGGAAGGCCTGACCTCGATGAAATTCGTGGTGTTGGGCCAGGGCGAAATCCGCACCTGAATTCAGCCCCGATTGTTTTGAGCCTCGACCTCAACGCCGTCAACATCAGCCTGATGTTGGCGGCTTCGACTTTGGCCGGCCTGGTCGACGCCATCGTGGGCGGCGGCGGCTTGATCATGGTGCCGTCGCTGTTCGGCCTGTTCCCCCAAGCCCTGCCCGCCACCTTGCTGGGCACCAACAAGGCGGCCTCGATCTGGGGCACCGGCTGGGCGGCCTGGCAGTATGCCAAGCGTGTCAAACTGCCCTCGGCCCGCTTGTGGGGCGCGATGGCGGCCGCCATGCTCGGAGGCGTTGTGGGTGCCTGGCTGGCCACCCTGGTGCCTGCCCAGCGTTTCCGCGTGGCCCTGCCCGTGGTGCTGGCCGCGGTGTGGGCCTACACCTTGTGGCGCAAAGACATGGGACACACCCATGCACCCCATTGGACGCCCCGCCAGGAGGCCGCGCTGGCCACCGCGCTGGGCGGCACCGTAGGCTTTTACGACGGCGTGTTTGGCCCAGGCACCGGCAGCTTTTTCGTGTTTGCGCTGGTGCGCGGCCTGGGCTGGGACTTCCTGCACGCCAGCGCAGCGGCCAAGCGGCTGAACTTCGCCACCAACCTGGCCTCGCTAGCCTGGTTCATTCCACACGGCCATGTGGCCTGGGCCCTGTCATTGCCCATGGCCGTGGCCAATGTGGCTGGCAGCACCATCGGCACGCACTTGGCCTTGAAACATGGCACGCGCTTTGTGCGTGGCGTGTTCTTGTGCGTGGTCGGCGCCCTGATCCTCAAAACCGCCTGGGATGCCTGGGGCTTACTTCCCTGATTTACTTCCCAGAATAGGGCAGCCAGGCCAGGCTGTGCGCGTGCAAGCTTTGAATGAACAGCTTGCCGCCCAACTCGGTGGCCGATGTGGTTTCCGGGTAGGCGCCCTTCGGGTCTTGCAGGTCCTCCACCACCCGGCCCTGCTCGTCAAACGCGATCACGTGGCCATACGCTTTGGGCACCGGCCACAGCGCGCGCGGCAAACGCAACACCACCTGACGCAAGCCGGGCCATGCCGCCATTTTGTCCACCAGGGGGCTGCGGGGCTTGGTCAAGCCCACCCACAAGCGACCACTGTCACTGCGCATGAGGTTGTCGGGGTAGCCCGGCAGGTTGTCGACCAGCACGGTAGCCGCGCTCTGCGCCAGCGCCTGCGCAACCGCCGGTGCCGCACCCAAATTGCTCAAACGCGCGAGGTCGATCTTGAGAATGCGGTAGCTGCCTGTTTCCGACAGGAACAGGGTTTTGCCATCTGGCGTCACTGCCACGCCATTCGGGAAGCACAGCCCCGTCAGGGCCACCCGGCTCTTCAGTGATTGGGGATCCACCGCAATCAAACGGCCTGTGCAACTGTGCTCCAGGATGTCGAGCACGCTGGCTTCGAACGTGCTGCCCAAGGCCTTCGCCCCGAAACGGCGCGAGGCATCGGTCAGCCACAAGGTGCCATCGGGGGCCACTTTCACCGCATCGGCATAACGCACCGGGTCTTGCGCCACAGGCTCATCCACCTGGGTCAGCAAGGCCTCCACCTTGGCTTGCTCGCCTTGCCCGGTCACCCGCAGCAGGCCCTTGAAGGCATCGGCCACCAGCATGCGGCCCTGCGCATCGAAGTCAATGCCCAAAGGGCGGCCCCCAGTGTTCACCACCACCGACTGGCTCTGTCCGTCAGGGCTGAACTTCAGCACCTCGCCGTGCATCAAGCCCGTGTACAGGGCCCCCTGATAAGCCGCAATGTGCTCCGGCCCCTCCTGCCCCGCCGGCAGCGCCACTTGCTGCAGGCCAGCCAGGCGTTCATTTTGTAAGTGAGCGCCTACATAACCCGCATCCTTGGGCGCATCCCAGGCCACGGGCTCGACCCCGGTGGGCCAAAAAGCCAGATAGGCCACCAAAGCCGCAACGGGCGTGGCCCATGAAGCCAGCCATTGCAAACGCCCGGTTTGGCGGTGAGAAGAATTCGGATTCATGCGCACATCCTGCGTCGAGTTTGGGAGAAGCAAGATGCGCAAGGTATCACAAAGGAAAATACTATTGATGAAATTGAATCGATTGACTAGACCAATCACAACAGTCTATCCACAATCACTTTCATCGCATCCACACCCCACACCAGGAGACCCTCATGGCCAAAACCGCCACCTTCGGCATCATGCACGTCGCCACCTCATTCACCGTGACCTACACCATCACCGGCAGCGTCACCGTGGCGGGTGTGGTCACCTTTGTCGAGCCCGTGGTCAACACGGTCATGCACTACTTCTTCGACAAGTACTGGGATCACCCTCGCGCTGTGGCTGTGCGCCAGGCCATGACCCTCAAGCCCGGCCGCGCCCAAACGCGAACCACCCCAACGCAGGCCGCCCAAAACAAAAACCCCGTTGTGGGTCACACAGCCGGGGCTTCTTGATACCTGTGCGGCCCAGGGCCGCCAGGTGGCAGGACGAGGGCGATTACTTCTCGACGAAGGCGCGTTCGATCACGTAGTCGCCGGGCACGCCTTGCGAAGGCGAAACCTGGAAGCCACGTGCGTCCAGGATCTTGCACAGATCGGCCAGCATGGAGGGGCTGCCGCACATCATGGCGCGATCGGTATGCGGGTTCAGCGGGGCCATACCCAGATCAGCGGCCATCTTGCCGTTCTCGATCAGGTCGGTCAGGCGGCCCTGGTTGCGGAATTCTTCACGGGTCACCAACGGGTAGTACACCAGCTTCTCGCGAATCAACTCGCCCAGCAGTTCGTGGTCGGGCAACTCTTGCGAAATGAAGTCGTGATAGGCCAGCTCGCTGACGGTACGCACGCCGTGCACCAGCACCACCTTCTCAAATTTCTCGTAGGTGTAGGGGTCCTGGATGATGCTCATGAACGGAGCCAGGCCGGTACCGGTGCCGAACAGATACAGGTTCATGGCGGGCTTGAGGTCGTCCACCACCAAGGTGCCCACAGCCTTGCGGCTGACCAAAATCTTGTCGCCCACCTTCAAATGCTGCAGGCGCGAGGTCAAGGGGCCGTTCTGCACCTTGATGCTGAGGAATTCCAGATGTTCTTCGTAATTGGCGCTGGCAATCGAGTACGCACGCATCAGGGGCTTGCCATCGACTTCCAGGCCAATCATCACAAAGTGACCGCTGGCAAAGCGCAAGGCGGGATCACGGGTGGTCTTGAAGCTGAACAGCGTGTCGTTCCAGTGGTGAACGTGGGTGACGGTCTCTTGATTGAAAGCAGCCATAACGGTTCCTGAAGAACCTGCACAATGCAGGTCGGGCTCTCGAAAACCCTCTATTGTCCCCCAGCTTCGCCCTCAAGGCCACCCCGTGATCAAATGCGGGGGCGCAGTCAGGTTATTCAGGTCATTTTGGGCGTTCTGGCGCCCCCTTTTGTTGCGGCCCCACCATGTCAACCATGTCCTCCACGGCTTCTTTGTCAACCGATCCCCGCGCCGCGCTGGTGGTGTTTTCTGGCGGACAAGACTCCACCGCCTGCCTGGCCTGGGCGTTACAACGTTATGCCCGGGTCGAAACCATCGGCTTTGACTACGGCCAGCGCCACCGCATCGAACTGGATGGCCGCGACCCCATTCGCCAGGCCCTGAGCCAGTTGCGCCCAGACTGGGCCACTAAGCTAGGCCCCGACCATCTACTGGACCTGAAGCTGCTGGGCCAGATTTCCGACACAGCGCTGACCGAGTCCCGCGCCATTGAAATGCAAAGCAACGGCTTACCCAACACCTTTGTGCCAGGCCGCAACCTGCTGTTTTTGAACTTTGCCGCCTCAGTGGCCTACCGACGCGGCCTGAGCGTGCTGGTGGGCGGCATGTGCGAAACCGACTATTCAGGCTACCCCGACTGCCGCGACAACACCCTCAAAGCCTTGCAAGTGGCCATGAGCCTGGGCCTGGACACGCCCATGACGGTCGAAACCCCACTGATGTGGCTGACCAAAGCCCAAACCTGGGCCCTGACAGACGCCATGGGGGGCGCTGCGCTCAACGACTTGATCATCGAACACACCCACACCTGCTACCTGGGCGACCGCCAACTGCGCCACCCCTGGGGATACGGCTGTGGCCAGTGTCCCGCCTGCCAATTGCGGGCAGAAGGCTATTTCCAGTGGAAATCAGACAATTTGCCAGCCTGATGACGGCTGTTGCCTGACCCTTGCCCGACAATGGCGCCCCGAACCCATCCGCCCCAAACAAACTACTCAAGGAGTTTGCATGCCTGCTTCGCAAATCGTTGCCCTGTCATTGCTGGCCTTTCTGGTGTTCTGGGCCGTGGGCGCCTACAACCGCCTGATTCGCCTGCGCAATGAAATCACCAACGCCTTCGCGCAGATCGACGTGCAGCTCAAACGCCGTCACGACCTCATTCCCAATTTGGTCGAAGTGGCTCGCAAATTCCTGGAACACGAACGCGACACATTGGAGCGCGTCACCGCTGCCCGCGCCCAGGTCATTGCCGCGGCCAACCTGGTCAAAAGCCGCCCAAACCAGGCCGGTCCCATTCAAAGCCTGAGCATGGCCGAGGGTGTGTTGGCCAGCGCCATGACCCAATTCAAAGCCGTGGTCGAGGCCTACCCTGAATTGAAGGCAGACCAGACCATGCGCGATCTGAGCGAAGAACTCACCCACACGGAAAACAAGGTGGCCTTCTCGCGCCAGCTGTTCAACGACGTGACCCTGGACTACAACAACGCAGCGCATCAGTTCCCCTCCAACATCGTGGCCAGCCTGTTCGGCTTCAAGACCGCCGCCATGCTGCAAGCCACCCAGACCGAGGCAGAACGCGCCGCCGTCAAGGTCAGTTTCTGACCTCCGCCTTCGCGCCTGACATTCGACTCCATTCAGCATGAAATTTCGGCAGCACCAGGAACTCGCGCATGCCCAGACCCTGCGCCTGTTCGCCTGGTTCGCAGTGCTGCTGATAGCGCTCGCCGGCACCATCAACCTGCTGCTGGCCCTGGTCTACAAACTCGTCATGCCATTGGCTCAGGGCTACCCTGCCCTGTTTTTTGAGACCAACACGGCCGTGGTCGTGCTGTTCGTTCTGGGCGGCGCCTGGATTGAAACCCAACGCCTGCGCGAAGGCGGTGGCCCACGCATTGCGCACTGGATGGGCGGGCGAGAAATCACCGACCCCGACGATGCCCTTGAGCGCCGCCTCATCAATGTGGTGGATGAGATGGCTCTATCCAGCGGCCAGCCTTTGCCGCGTGTGTTCGTGCTCCCCAAAGAAGACGCCATCAACGCCTTTGTGGCCGGCTGGGATGCCCAAGACATGGTCATGTGCGTCACTCGCGGCGCACTAGAACGGCTCACCCGGGCGGAACTGCAAGGTCTGGTCGCCCACGAATTCGGCCACATCAAAGAAGAAGACCTGCCCCTGTGCATGCGCATGCTGGCCTTGGTGTGGGGCCTGTCTTTGGTTCACGGCTACGGCCAGACCTTGATGGCACGCGACGAACGCGGCCGTGTGCGCGCCGAACTGTGGCTGATCGGTCTGGTCTTTGCCACCGTAGGCTGGCTGGGCTGGCTGGCGGGCCGACTGTTGCAAGCAGCCGTGTCGCGCCAACGCGAATACCTGGCCGATGCCAACGCCATTCAGTTCACCCGGGCCCGCGAAGGCTTGGGCAATGTGCTACGCAAGATCTGGCACGACCAGGAAGTGCTGACCGGCCGCATGCGCAGCCCACACGCCCAAATGATCGCCGCCCTGCTCATGTACGACGGCGCCCACACCGCCTGGCTGGCCACCCACCCCCGCCTGCAAGACCGCATCCGACGCATCTGCGGCGCGGTCTTGCCGCCTCTGCCGGCCCCCCTGTTGCGAGTCGAAGTGGTCGAGCCTCGCCGGCGGGCCACCACCACCTCGGTGGCCACCCCGTTCACAGCCGCGCTGCACGCCGCGCCCCGAGCAGATACCGCTGCGACCATGGCGCTGCGAGCCGAGCAGGAGCGCCTGGCCCGATTGGCCCAAGATCAGGAAGCCCATTCGCGCCTGCAACGGCTCACCGGCCCCACTGAACAACGCTTGGCAGTGCTGGCCCTGATGCTCGACCCCAACAACACCAAAGAACGCAATCTGTGGATGCAATTAGGCCAAGGCCTGAGCCATGCGCAGCAGATCCTGGATGACGTGCTCGCATTGCTACCTCAGCGGTGCGTGCCAGAATTTGAGCGACTGACCAGCCTGATTGCCACGCGCCCGCTCGAGGAAAAACGCACCCTCGCTGAAACCGCGCGTGACCTGCTCCGAGTCGATGGCCGCGTCAGCCCACAAGATCGTCTGTGGTGGATGGCCTTGCGCCACCGCATGGGCGTCGGCCCCAAAGCGCATCCCTACCCGCGCCCGCTGTCAGGTGGCAGTGGCCGCGAACTCAATGCACTGGAAGCCAGCGAGCTGCAAGATATCGCGGCCTTGACCGCCTACCTGGCCCGCTTCATTCCAGAGATGGAAACACCCCAAGGGCCCACGGCAGCCAGCCGCGCCTGGTTCAGCGCCGTCATGCTGCGCTGCGGTCACTCGACCGAACAGCGCCCGCTGGGTGCACCGCCTGATGCAGATGCCTTGGCTCACGCCTTGGCCGGCGTGCAGGAAATGTCTTGGATCATTCGCCCCGTGCTGTTGCGCGCTTGGGTCGAAGAAGCGCTGAACCACAGCCCCCAGGGACTGATGTCACACGCAACGGCAGACGCACTAAGACTAACGGCAGGGCTGATTGACTCACCCCTGCCGCCTGTATTGGAATCTCACTACCAGCTCTGACAGCTGAAGCGTAGTGACTCGCCTTCAGATCAATCGTCTTTGCTGTGCAGCTTGGTCAAGCCCAGCAAGCCGTTGCGCAATTCGTCGGGGGCACTGGGGCCCAGATACATGCGCATATAGATCTGATAAGCCAATTCATCTTTGATCAACAGCGGTACACCTGCCTCGATCATGACCGGCTTGTTATTGATCGCGGAGGTCCAACCGGTACCGGGCACCCAGTCCAGATTCACCACGTCGCCACGGTTCACGCTCTTGATATTGCCGTAGGCCTGGCCAATCTGGCCCACCACGGTAATCAGCTTCTTGAACTCTTCATCGGTGGCCGACTGCTTGAAATCCGCCACGAAGATGCGCGAGATGGTGCCCGAGGTGAATTCGCGAAGGATATTCAACTGAATACGCCGAGGACCGTCCAACTTGAAGATCGCATCTGGGTTGGTGCGCTTTTCGGGCATATACAAAGCCGTCACGTCAGCCTTGAAATAGCCGCGCTTGCGAACTGCCGCGCCATTGAGCACCAGCTTCTTGCCACCCACCATGGCGGTATCAGCCACGGTAACGCCCTCGAGTTCGACACCCGCATGGGCTGATGTCACCCAAGGGCCCAAAGTGGTCGCCGCTGCAGCACCCAACAGCAATTTGCGACGCAGACCATCGACTTCTGAACGCGGATCCAAGGTATCAGACATGAGAAAAATGCTCCAATAGACCGACGGGTTCTTCGACGAAAGCTGCAAAAACTTGCAGCCCTCGTCAACCGCAATAAGGAACGAATGCCGGAATTACAGCGGCTTGGACAGGGTCAGCCAGAACACCTTGCCTTCGGTGCGGTTCTTGGCGTCGAATTCCTTCAGGAATTTGCCTTCCAGCAGGAACTCGCCACCGTTCTTCAGCCATGCCACAGCGGGGCCAACGGCATTCACGCTGGTGCGGTTGCTGACGGTCAGCGCATTACCGCAGGACACGTCTTGGGCGTCTTCTGACTTACAGGTGTCCTTGTTGATCTGGCGAACGAAATAGCCCTGCAGACCGACGCGAACGTCTTCGGTCACGAACTTCATGGCCTGCCAGTCCACGTTGAACATGTTGCCCGAGTAGTAGCCGGTGGCCTTGTTACGGGTGTTGAACGACAGCACCGCACGGCCACCTACGTCCCAACCGTCGCCAATGAAGGCGTATTGGAACGAGGGGCGGAAGGTGAAGAAATTGCCATAACCGAGGTTAGTCGGGCGGTTGGCGTCGTAGTCGCCAGTAGGCAAAATAATGGTGGGCACAAAGTTGGCGGCTTGGTGATCACCGATTTCCCAGTGAACCAATGGACCAAATTCGAGATCGCCAATGCCGGTGAACTGACCCGACCTAGGCGCGTACTTGTTAACGCCATCAAGTCTCAAATCGGCTTTACGCTGACCGATTGGCAGCATGGCTGTGAAACCCAGGTTGCCGCCCATGACTCGCTCTGTGCTCACAAAGGTCAGGCGATTCAGAAACGCAGTTGTCTGCGCACTCAAGGTCACTTTCGGCCCAACATATTCCTTGAGCGAACGCCCGGCAGAGTCAGGTTTATCGTCAGCCTTGTAGGAAATCATGGCAGTCTGCCAGTACCAACCAGGCACGACCGGCGAGGTCATGTCACTGCCGCCGACGCCAGCGGAATAACGTTGCAGACCATTTTCAGCGGCGATCGAGGCCGCAGAGGCGACCAGAGACAGTGCCAAAACCGAGGTCTTGACTGCTGCCTGGCGAATTGAAAATGACTGGCTCATACGTTGCATCATGACTCCTTGAAAAAGCCGTATCGAAAAAGCGAAACAGGTGTCGATACTGTGCCCTGTTTTGTATGGATTTGTGCAGCGAGTGTCGCCGGGTCACCACGAGTTCACGGTCATAGTACCGGTTCCACCCGCCAAATCACGCTTTAACTCGCGCCAGCAATATCAGGGTTTACTCGCCCTCGCCGAATTTGTCATTAATCAGGGCTTCAATTGCCTTGGCGGCTTCGTCTTCGCGATTCCCATCGCATTCCAACTCCACCGTACTTCCCAGCCCTGCTGCCAGCATCATCACGCCCATGATGCTTTTGGCATTTACCCGCCGGTCATTTCTTGTCAGGAATATCTCACAAGGGAAACCACTGGCCAGTTTGGTTAATTTGGCGGAAGCCCTGGCGTGCAATCCCAATTTATTGCTGATGGTGACGGTGGTCTTGATCATGAGTCGTCTGAATAACCTGGTTTTGAGGACGGCTGGTCGCGATTTGCATGACCCCTTGAGACCCGCCGGCAACCGCCCGCGTGATCAAAGATTCGAGGGGCTCGCTGGCGTAATTCAGAGCGCGCCACAACATGGGCACATTGGCTCCGGTGATGACTTTCACATGCACCCCGTCAGCCAGGCGCTGCACCGTGTTGCACGGCGTGGCGCCAAACACATCGGCCAGGATCAAGGCTTCACCTCGAGCGTCTGAGGCCAGGGCCTGGGCCAACAGCAAGCGAGCCTGGGCTTCGACCTCGTCGGCCGGCAAGTTGGGCTGAACATCCAGCGCCTGCAAGCTCTGGGCGGCCTCGGGAAAACAATGCTGCGCGGCCAGCTTCAAGGCGGAAGCCAGCGGAGCGTGCGCAATGATGAAGAGGCCGGGCATAGGTGATGGATTATCGGTCGCTCAACTTGGGAAATGGAGTCCATTCGTGAACGTCGCTGTCACATCTTCACCTTTTGTGAGGGATTCCTGCAGTCGGTCACCCCATACCGACGCCTGAAACACGGTTAATCCGTGGGAAAAATGCCACGCCCGCCCTGACCGGGGCGCCACCTCAGGCGCACTCGCCGAAAGCGCCCAGGCCAAACCGCCAGCGGGAACAGTCAGCCCGCCCCCCGCCAGAGGCGCAATGGCTTGACTGAGATAGCCTGGGCGACTTCGCCAAGCCTCACTCCAACCAGCCTGCGCGCGCAGCATCGCATCGGCGTTGGGCATGCGCGCATAGGTCAAGGACCAGATCAAGCCATCGGCCCGGCAACTCAGCACATGCACAGAAGCCACTGGCAAGCCTGGCCAACTCATACGCCGCTCGGCCGCTTGGGGCTTGCAAGGAAACCAAGCGACCAAGCCGCCGGAGTCAACCGGCCGCACCTCACGCCAATTCAGCGCCGGCGAGCACGCCGTCAACGCCCAGCCCCCCATGCACAGGGTGCGAATCAGGGCTTGAACACCATTCACGCCGATGGCCCCACCAAGCTCAACGTCAAGCAGGCTCAGCCAGCAATTCGCTCAACAAGGTCCGCAGCGCGGAGAAATCAGGTTGCCCGATGTACTGCTTGACCACTTGCCCCTTCTTGTTCACCACGAACGTCGTGGGCGTGAGTTGAACCGGCCCGAAGGCTTTGGCCAATTCACCCGTGTGATCCATGGCCACCTGGAAAGGCAGTTGCCGCGACTGCACAAACTGCATGACGTAGGCAGGCGGGTCGTACTCCATGGCAATGGCCAACGTTTCCAGCCCCTTGGGCGCCAACAGTTGGTGCGTAGCCACCAGATCAGGCATTTCCTTGACGCAGGTGGTGCAGCTGGTCGCCCAGAAGTTGATGAGGGTGACCTTGCCCTTGAGGTCAGTCAGCTTGTGCTGCGAGCCATCCAGGCGGGTGTAACCCAGATCAGGCAAGACCGCCTGAGACGCAGGGGAACAAGCCTGCAAGCCTGCAACGGCCACCGCGCCCACCAGGGCCAGCCTCAACACCCAGCTTCGTCGCACCATCCACATCTCACTGTCCTTCCTTGAATCGAGAGGCTGCCGCAGGCGGCACCGCCGGCACCGAAGCCGCCGACACCGCCACGGGCACGGGGGTGCGCGCAGCCAGCTTTTCAACTTGCGGATCGGCCCAAGGGCCGCTCACGAGAAACTCTTGCGTGCTCGCCTCAGACACCGATTTGCGCAATAGTACCTGCGCCAGGAATGTCCCCAACCCGACCACCGGATTGATGGCGGCATAGGCCAGGGATGCACCCACCGCATTCACATCGGGCACCACATACACATGCAGGTTCTGCGTTTCCTTGACCAGATCGGCCTGCCCCTCCATCAGCACCACCGCCTGCACCCCACGCATGCGCAGGTTGCGGGTGTCAGCCACGCCTTGCTGAATCCGCACCTGCCCGTCGATGGCATCAAACGCGAAGCCTTGCTGGAACACGTCACGGAAGTCGAGCGTCAGGCGACGCGGCAATGACTGCAAGCTCAGCACCCCCAAGAGTTTGGCAATGCCGGGGTCCACTTTCAGGAACTGGCCATCGTTGATGACCACATTCAAGTCACCGGACAGCGTTTCCACATCGGGCTCCAAGGGCGAGCCTTGCCAGCTAACCCGGCCCGACACCTTGCCCTTGCCGCCGCGCACGGTGCGAGGCAAACCCAGACGGGTCAACGTGTCGCCCATGCTGTTCACATCCAGCGTGAAATCGAAACTTGACCGAGGGCGCGCACGGGCTCCACCCAATGCCGACCAGGCGCCCGTGGCATTGAACTGCGCTTCCGGGGCCCCCAGCTTGAATCGGGTCAAGCGCCACTCGGGCACTGAAGCACCACTGGCTCCGGCCACCATGCGGTTCACGGCCTCCACCTCCAAACGCCCCAGCGACACGCCACGCCAATCGAACTGGTCGATGACGATGTCGAGCGCAGGCACGTCTTGCCCCGCTTTGTCTGCCGACAGCATTTGCTCGGTGGCCTGCTCTTGCAAAGCCTGCGCCTCCGCGGCGGGAATGGACAAACGAGCCAATCGGGCCACCAAACGGCTACCCGGCTGAGCCGGCCCCGCACCGGCAGCAGTGTCAGGCAACCACTCAATTTGCCCACTGATCTGCCGCGCATCCAGTTGCGCGCGCCAAACCCCCGGGGCAGGATGCGCCACCGTGGCCGACACATCGCGCAAATGCCGCTGTTGATACGACAAAGTCCCCGTCTTGATCAACATGCTGTCGGGCACGTAACCACCCGCCGCGTCTGCCGAGGCATGCCCCCCGCTCTCTGCCTGGAACGACTTGCCCAAAGCCTGCCACACATCCAACTCCAGCGTGGGCACCACCACCTGCAGCGCCACCCCTTTGGCAGGAAGAACAGGCATGGCCTGGGCCGCACCGGCTGTCATCTGCATCAGGCTGATCAAGCCGCGCTGCACTTTGGCGTCCGCCCCGGTCACATCTCGCCGCAGATCCACCTTCAACCACGGGGCGCCGTCGCTCAAGCCGGCCGACTGCGGGTTGGCCACATCCACCACCAAGGCATCGGTATGCCCTTGCGCATCTTCAAGGCGGTAGGTCACCTTCAAAGGCCACACGCTGGCGGCGGCCTTGTTCAAAGGAGCGGGCAAATTGGCGGCAAACCCTTGCAGGGAGGATTGCACCTCCACCACAGGGAGGCCAGCGGGCGCCTCGGGCGTAGCCACCTTGGGAATGGATACCAACACCGTAAAGGGCGACTGCCCGGTCAAGCGCTTACCCAGTTGCGCCAGCAAGGGCCAATCATGGGCACGCTGCAGGCCATCTGCCGTCATCACACCGTGCGCCAGAAACTTCGTGGCGCCACCGGCTTCTCGTTGCCCTTCCACCCACACGTCTTGGCCCCAGACACGCGTTTGGGCCTTGACTGTCAGGGCCGACTCGGTAAATCCGATCTCGCCCACCAAGGCATCAAACAAGGGCAACGCCGGGGTCAGGCGCAAGGCCGCCTGGTCCGACTCTTTCATGGTGACCCGGCCTTTGAGGGTGGTGTGTTCCACCTGATCCAAGGGAATGTCCAAAGCCAGTTGCAAGGCACTCTGCCCCGCACCATGGGCCACCGACATCATGTTGCCGGTCCACTGTCCCACAGGCGATGTCGACAAATATTTCAACACGTCATCCAAAGGCCCGTCGCCCTGCCCCTTGATGATCAGGTGCGGGTTATTGGCCCCCAGGTCGTCGATCAAACCGGTCACGTTGCGCAGCACAAAGCCACCACTGCCCAGTTCGCCCAAACGGCCTTGGGCGCGTTCAATGCGCAAGCGCTGGCCTTCGAAAATCAGCTCACCATCCAGATGCGAAAACGCCGGCCAGTAGGGCTGCCCCGCTTGGCGCACCTCGGGCACATAGTCGAGGGTGACTTGCTTCACCGGCACATACACACGGAACTTGCCCCCCACGTCGTCTTTGAAGGGGAATTCGTTCAGGTCGCCGTCCACCTGGAAGCGCACCTTTTCACCCTGCCCGCTTTTCAGGGCGTCGCGCACGTAGTAGCGCGCACTGGCGGGCAACACCGATGGCAGATAACGCCACACCCGGTTCGCTTGCCCTCGGCTCAGCTTGCCCTGCAGTTGCAAGCGCCCCGGCAAACGGGCCACCTGGGGCGCATCAGCGCGTGCGCCGGTTTGCCAGTGGCCTTCCAGCTCGCCCTGGGCATCGGGGTTAGAAAACTGCGCCTGCTTCACATACAAGTCAATGTCTGGCGCTTTGCCCGCGACTTTGGCTGGGCGAATGTCCCACCGAACCACCGAGTTCAACGAGGTCAGCGGAATGCGCGGTTCTTCAAACACATCCGGAAATTCGATCCAACCACGCTCCACCACCAGATCAGCACGGCCACCGGCCTCATCAGCCTGGAAGCGCACATTGGCCTGCGACAAACCTGGCCACCCAGCCTCGCGTGACCCCGCCCATGTCAAACCCGAGAAACGCCCCTTGGTCAGATAGGTGCGCGGCGCATCCACCGGCCCCTCCCACTGCCAACGCAGGTCGTCGCCGACCCCTTGCGGCGACAAGTCGCTCAGGGCCTGCCGCACTCGGCGAGAAAGAGGCAAACGATCAGCCAACTGGGCCAGCAGGGCCAGATCCAGGCGTTCCGCCTCGAAGACCCCACCTCGCGTCAACTGCCAGACCTGGTCATTCAGCGTCACCCCATCCCACTTGGCATGGCGCCACTGCAAACTGGCCGAGCTGCTAGGCCACACCAAGCCCTCGGCCGTCTCAAAGCGCAGGTTCTGATACTGCAGCACCGTCACTTCCGGCTCATGCGTCATGGACACCCGCCCCGTCACCTGACGGAAAGCCAAGGGGGCCAACTCGCGGGCCAGACGCACGCTCACGTCCTTCACGTCGGCATCCAGGCTCAAGCCCTGCCATTTGCCTTGATACAAGGCCAGATCCAGACCCACGCGCCCGCGCCCCCCATTCACCTCCACCGGCAAGGTCACGTGCTGGCGCAAACGCTGAACATCCACCCAAGGCAAATCCAGGCGCACCGTGCCCGACCAGCTCTGCCACTGGCTGGGCCGAGGGGCCGCCCCCACCAACCTGCGCCACCAAGGCACCGAGGCACCCTCCGGTATCAGCACCTCACCCACTTGCCACAAAGGCTGGGTCATGGACACGTGCATCGCGCCTCGACGGCCAAACTCGGCGGGCGGCGTGGCCTCCAGCTTCAATTCGTGCCAGCGGCGCCCCAACCCAGGCCGGTTGCTCAGAGCCAAATTCACCTGCTGCAAGCCAATGGTGGGCGCCCCGCGCAACTCGTCTGTCCAGCGAATCTGGCCCCGATCAATGCGAATCAAAGGCTGAGACAACAGCCAATCGGCGGCCGTGTCGCTCGAACCGGTCGATTTGCCAGACACATCCACCCGCAGGCCGGCCACGTGCAGCACCCCTTGCGGATCGCGCCGCACGTCCAGCTCAGGCGCCACGATGATCAGGCGGTCCAAACGCCACTCTTGCCTCCACAAGGCCTGTGGCAGGAAGGACGAAGGCGAAATGCGCACCGACACCTCAGGCAGGCGCAAGGCCACCTGGCCGCGCTCATCGAGCAGGCGCACCTCCGCCAAGCTCAGCACCGGCCACAGGCCTTCAGGCCGGCCCGCCACGCGCCCAATTTGCACGGGCACCCCTAGCGCCCGCGTGGCTTGTTGAGCCAAGGCATCCCGCCAGTCGTCGATTCTTGGCAGAATTTGATACAGCAACACCGCCCAGGCCACTGATGCCAGAACCAGCAGGCTGCCCAAAGCCCATGCCACGGGCCGCCACCAGCGCTTGCACGCCTGGCTCAACCAACTGGGAAACACTGCCTTTATCAACTCAACGCAACCGTGTGTACTTTGTAGATCGGTCGAAGTCCGTAGCCCAGACACTGACTGAATGCCGTAGCATCCAGACAGTGGCGACGGAGTCACGTCACGATCAAGCCAGCACAGCCCCTTAACAGACCCGCGAGTTACATGATCGATTTCCCTTCAGATGCGGTGCGGACCTCAGCTCCAGCTGATCATTCCCGTTATGTGCAACGCATCCGACGGCGCTACGCCTCAGACATCGAGGCCGCCATTTTGCCGCCAGACCGGGTCCCCAGAACGGCAGAAATTGCCGCGGCTATCGATTCGTTACAAGATAAAGGCCGCGAACTGGGCTCCGCCCTGCGCGTCACCCGCCAATTGGTGCTGGAACGGCTGGCCACGCTTGACGTGGAAGCCGGCGCCTCGCTGGCCGACATCACTGGCGCGATGACCGAACTGGCTGAGGTCACCCTCGACCGCGCCCTGGCCGCAGCGGAAGCCGAATGCGATGCCCGCTTTGGCGCCCCCCTGAACGAACAGGGCCAACGCGTCGACCTGTGGGTGGTTGGCATGGGCAAGCTGGGCGGGCGTGAACTCAATGTCTCGTCCGACATCGACCTCATCTACGTCTATGAAGACGACGGCCTGACCACCGGCGTGGACGATGGCCGCGGGGGTAAGTCGGGCCAGATCACTGTCCACGAGTACTTTTCGCACGTCGTCAAGAAGGTCTACACCCTGATCGGCGACACCACCGAAGACGGTTTCGTCTTCCGCGTCGACCTGGCGCTGCGCCCCAACGGCAATTCGGGCCCCTCCGTGGTCAGCCTGGCCATGCTGGAGGAATACTTCCTTGTGCAAGGTCGCGAATGGGAACGCTTCGCCTGGCTGAAAAGCCGCATCGTGGCACCGGTGCGGGCCATGCCCGGGGGTGACCACGCCAAGCGGTCACTGGCCCTGCGCGACATCGTCATGCCATTCGTGTTCCGCCGTTATCTTGACTACGGCGTGTTCGAAGGCCTGCGCCAACTGCACCGCAAGATCCGCGACGAGGCCAACCGCCGTGCCGCCGGACGACCCGAGCGCGCCAACGACGTCAAGCTGTCGCGCGGCGGTATCCGCGAAATCGAATTCACCGTGCAATTGCTGCAAGTGGTTCGTGGCGGCCAATTCCCAGAAATCCGGACACGCTCCACCCTCAAAGCCCTACAACGCCTGGCGGCCCGTGGACTGATCCCACAGCAAACGGCTGACCAACTCAGCCAGGCTTATGTGGTGCTGCGCCGCATCGAACACCGCATTCAGTACCTCGACGACCAGCAAACCCACCTGCTGCCCACCGAAGACCGCGACCTGGCCTGGATTGCCACCAGCCTGGGCCTGGCCGGCCACCCCGAACGCAGCGACTGCCAAAGCCCCACCTGCGAAATGTTGGAGGCGCTTTGCAGCATCCGCGAGCTGGTCGCCACCGAATTCGACTCACTCCTGCACGACGGGCGCAGCCCCAACAGCACCAGCGAAGGCTGCAAGAACTGTGGCGGCCCACCGCTGCCCGTTGACAGCGAAGAGTACCTCGCCAAGTTCCCCGAACCCATCGCCACCCGCCTGCGCGACTTCACCAGCCAGGCCCGGGTGACCATGCTCAGCGACCCGGCCAAATTGCGTCTGGCCAAGCTCATTGGCCGCGCCACCCAAAAGGCGCTGCACCCAGACGAATCCACCGGCGAAAGCCTGGGCGCCGATGCCGTCTTGCACTTCATCGAGTGGCTCACCCCCCTGCTGCGGCGCGACAGCTACCTGTCCTTGCTGGCAGAACGCCCTGAAGTGCTCAACCGCCTGCTACGCCTGCTGGGCCTGGCCAAATGGCCCATGCGCTATTTGATGCGCCACCCCGGCGTGATCGACGAACTCGCCGACCCTCGCCTCATGGACGGTCGCTTCGACCCGCAGGCCTACCGCCAAGACCTGGAAGAACGGCACCGCGCCTGGGAAAAAGCCGGCCAAGCCAGCGAAGAAGCCCTGCTCGACACCCTGCGGCGCGCCCACCATGGCGAAATCTTCCGCACCCTGGTGCGCGACGTCGAAGGCCAATTGACCGTCGAGCAAGTGGCCGACGACCTCTCCTCTCTGGCCGATGTCACCCTGGAAGTCGCCCTGCGCTGGGCCTGGCTGCACCTGCAACAGCGCCCCGGCAAACAAGGCGCCTGGGCTGTAGGACACGACCCGCATTTCGCCATCATTGCCTACGGCAAGCTGGGCGGCAAAGAGCTGGGCTACGGCAGCGACCTCGACGTCGTCTTCGTCTACGACGACACGCTCGACGAGCCCACACCCAACGCCGGCCCTGACACCCCGACCGCGATTGACGCCTACCTCGTCTTTGCCCGCAAACTGGTCAACTGGCTGACCCTGCGCACCTCGGCAGGTGAGCTGTTCGACATTGACACCGCTCTGCGCCCCAACGGCAACTCCGGGCTGCTGGTCACTTCGTTCCATGCGTTCGACGACTACCAACGCCAACGCGGCAGCAACACCGCCTGGACCTGGGAACACCAGGCCCTGACCCGCGCCCGCTGGTGCGCTGGCGAACCCGCTCTGGCCAGCCAGTTCGAAACCGTTCGGCGTGCTGTACTGTCTTCTCCACGAGACCCCGCCGCCCTGCGCGACGAAGTCGTGGCCATGCGCGAACGCATGCGCCAAGCGCACCCCAGCGGGGCAGGCCAATTCGACATCAAGCACAGCCCTGGCGGCATGATCGACGTCGAGTTTGTCTTGCAGTACCTGATCCTGGCACACAGCCAACACCACCCGGAACTGATGGACAACCTCGGCAACATCGCCCTGCTGGGTCGCGCCGAAACCGCCGGCCTACTGCCCCAAGGGGTTGGCCAGGCCGCCGGCAAAGCCTACCGGGCCTTGCGCCAGGTGCAACACAGAGCCCGTCTGGATGAGGCCTCCCCCCAACTCCAAGGCCACGCCTTCGAGCAAATGGAACCCCATCGCCAAGCCGTGCTCACCTTGTGGCAATCGGTGTTTGGCGCCCCCCCAGGCCCAACACCGGCATGAGCGCTCGCACAGGGCTGCTGAGCTGGCTGGCCCTGTGCCTGGTGCTGGCCCTGCCCGCCGCAGCCCTGCCCCCCATTGCGCTAGACCTCCCCTCCGCATGGCCTGTGGCCATGCAATCACTCGTCTTGCACCCCAGCCAAGGTTGCCAGCAATCGCCGGCCAGTTGGTGGGCCACCGCCTGGGTACACGGCAGCGAACCCCACCTGTGGCGCAACCTGGCAGGTGTGGCGCTGATCGCCGCCATGGGCTGGACTGCACGCGTGGGCCCGGCAACCACGCTGGCTTGGTTACTGGCCTGGCCCCTTACCCACATGGGCATGCTGTGGCGCCCCGAACTCACCAGCTATGTCGGCCTGTCAGGCGTCTTGCACGCTGGGGCCGCCATCGTCGCCCTGCACCAAATCATCACCCCTGCCACACCCCGGGCACGGTGGCCAGGCTGGGCCCTCCTTCTGGGCCTTTGCACCAAGGTCGTCATGGAAAACCCCTGGGGGGCCGTTTTGATTCTGTCATCCGCGTCGGCTATAAAGGTGGCCCCTTGGGCACATTTCAGTGGCGTACTGGCTGGATTGGTCAGTGGTGGCTTGGTTCTGATCGGAATCAAACACTTCACCCCCAATTCAAGCGTCAATAAGTGACAGTCAGGGAACTTCGGGAAACCCCCCGGAATCGAAAAAATCACGATCCAACCTTTCGTAGACCAACATGCAAACCCGCCTGCAAGCAATCACTCGCCATCCATCTGTTCGTCTGATGGCCATGCTGCCCATCGTCGTTGCCGCCGCCCTGGTTGCTGGCTGCGGAGACAAAGGCAAGTCCGACAGCAAAGCCAGCCAGGCCGCTGCTCGTGTCAACGGTGAAGAAATCACCGTCCACCAGATCAACCTGCTGCTCGAGCGCCAAAATGGCCTCAAGCCCGAACAGGTCGATGCAGCTCGCAGCCAGGCACTGGAAGGTCTGATCGACCAACAACTGGCCGTGGCCAAGGCCGAAGAGCAAAAGCTCGACCGTGACCCTGCAGTGGTTCAACAACTCGACGCCATCCGTCGCAGCCTGCTGGCTCGCACCTACCTGGAAAAGGCTGCCGCCGCTGCTGTGGGCACCCCTTCGCCTGAAGACGTACGCAAGTACTTCGACTCCAAGCCCGCCCTATTCTCGCAGCGCAAGGTCTACGCCCTGCAAGAATTCACCGTGGCCGCCCCCAGTGATGCGGCAAAAGCCTTAATCGAAAAGCTCGACGCCGCCCCCAGCCCTCAGGCCTTCGTTGAACTGATCAAGAACAGTGGCTTCAAGGTCAGCGCAAACCAGGTCACCCAGGCAGCCGAAGGCCTGCCCATGATGATCCTCGACAAGCTCAAGGACGTTGCCGACGGCAAAGCGCTGTTCATCACTGGCAACGATGGCTTCAAGGCTCTGTTGGTGGTTCAATCCAAGCAACAGCCCGTCACCTTTGAACAGGCCAAACCCGCCATCGAGCAGTACCTGACCGCAGAACGTCGCCGCGAATTCGCCCAAAAGGAAATGAAGAACCTGCGCGGCTCCGCCAAGATCGAATACATCGGGAAATTCGCAGAGAAGCCAGCATCTGGTGCTTCGGCAGCCTCCACAGCAACTCCAGCTGCATCCCCGGTCGCCCCAGCCGAGTCAGCCTCCGCCGGTCTAGACGCCAATGCGCTGAACAAGGGCTTGTCGGGCCTGAAGTAAACCTCAGCACTCACCCGACTGAAGCGAGCACCTGCATTGCAGGTGCTCGCTTTTTTTCAAGGTCAGATTTGCCATCTTTCCTAGCCAGACAGCCAACCAAGGGTTTCTACCGACCTTGATATCGGGGGGGCTGTCGTGGATTATTGCGGGGGCTTTCTCGATTGAA
>ERZ724505.330-NODE-330-length-31814-cov-75.077285_pt1 | contig 31814 bp, 25 predicted proteins | sample MGYA00376038_ERZ724505 | MGnify/ENA primary metagenome ERZ724505 (study PRJEB28724, sample SAMN07190884) | wastewater metagenome | isolation source: effluent of sewage treatment plant in Hong Hong | place: Hong Kong | collected 2016-03-17 ...
GAAGTTTCCTGGGCGGGGTCTCTGGAAGGTTCCTGGGCGGGTCTCTGGAAATTATGTCTCTTGGAGCGTAGAACTGTCATAAAATGGTGCGCATCGCTCCAGAACACAAGCATAAAGGACGAGAACCCAGGGCAAAACCGAAGAAAGCACCTCGTCTCAGACGTTCAAACGCTCTCAAAGACGTGTTTAAAGGATCGAGCCGCCGTAAAATCGCTCCAAAGGATGCTAAAGTTGGGAGACCCGAGCCCCCGAGAGCCAAAAAGGATAGAAAAGATACTCTGGACCGCGTCGAGGCAGCTGAGTCGCGCAAGAAAGTCTTCAAACAATATGACATTGTAGAGAAAATGAAGGTCCCGGCGCGCAAAGCTGTGGATAAACTAAAGAATTTATTGAAGTAAGAATAGGCTATAATAAAGTAAACAGAGCGCGATCATAGTTGTAGCCGTACGGAACAAGGATGCGGCTCGCATCGTAGTCGTCGAGTCCCAAGAACAAAATCTCCTCCTTGGTGAGTGGGCGACGGCGCGTGAGGATATCGCTGCAGACATCGCGCTGGACATTCGTTACCGTGTAGTCATACGCTGCGCGTGGACGGACTTTACCGCTTGCGCCGACATCGAGTTCGTGGGCTTGCGGAAAAAGGCCAAAGTTCTTCAGGGTGGCTTGGCAGAGGGTGCGCAAGATCTGGGTAGAGTCGGTGATGGCGGTGTACATGGCGTTGTGCGTGTCCTGGGAAGACTTGGAATAGGGTGTGGTGGAAGCGTCAAACAACGCAATGCGGCGCTTGGTTTCCGATTTCTGTAGTGCTTCCAGACGTTCTTTTTGAGTGATTTGACCTTCCAGACGCGCCTTTTTAGAGATTTGCTCGTGCGCTTGTTCTTGCTCATCGGGATCCTCACCATCAAACGCCACGTTGCGACGCCGCTTGCGCTCATCGAGTTCTCCAATGTCGTCGACAAAGATTCGGGAGCCATTGGTTTTGACACCTTTGAGGCGGGACTTGTACTTGGTGGTACCATTGGGCAATTCGTAAGTGACCGTGTACGACTTGGGCGCGTTCGAAGCGAAACGGACGACCTTGCCATAAGAGCCAGTTCGGAAATCCACCTTGTCGCCACACCCGCAATCATTGGACGGCTCGTCACAAAATTTGCCGAGTTTGTACAACGCTGATTGGCCAGTTGGCATTTGGTCGAACAGGAGCTTGGAGTTTGGGTCGGTCTGCCTGTCGTCATGTTCCAAAACGCGTGCCAAATGGGTGGAGTGGAGGTACAAAGAGTCGGTGTCGCCGTATAGACATTGGTAACGCAGTCCGTCCAAAGCTTGTTGCTTGGTCGTGGGCAAAAAGTTCGGACCGTGGGACACGCGCACGAGTGTAGACAGTTTGTACTTGGAGTGGGAAAGCACAAAGGCGCCCGTGTAGTTGGGGCGTGACGCGTGCTGCGTGGCATCGATTTTGGCTTTGGCTTGGATAGCGAGTTTCCCATTGCCAAAGATTGCATAGTTGTAGATCTCGGAATGGTCAATGCGGTCATCATCAATTTTCTCGCGCTCCGGATCGTTGGGATCGTAGATGGCAAAGATCGTGTGATGATCCGTCTTGAGTGTCGCGCCGTAAAAGGCATTTGCCGCAAGCTTGGCAGATCCCTTTTGCGTCGAGTCGGTTGACGTGTACTTGAGCGTGTTGATTTTCTCGAGATACGACTCAAAGATAAAGCCAAAGTACTCCCAGAACAAGACCTCCTCGACACGAATGAGCTCTGCGCCCTCCGCCATTTTGGTTGCCAGGTCCACATTGGTAAGGTATTGCGTACGCACGCCCTGCTCGAGTCCTTCCTTATCGCAGATCGACCATTGCAGTTCTCCACCGTCTTCCGTAATGTAGGCGACACCAGGATCGATGCACAGCGAGGGCATTTTGAGCGTGACCTTGGCGATGAACATGTACGGGAAGCTTGTGTGGCGTGGATAGCGCAGGCGGTCCGGATTTCCAAGTGTTTCTTGCCACAGCTTCATCACGCGTCCGCAGACTTGTGGGGATACCGAGTAGAGATGGCGACCATAAGGATACTCGCAGCGCTGGAGACGGTCCGCGTACATGCCCGATTCATCGAGCTGGAGGTAGTCACCGTCACCCTTTTCGCGATTCCATTCGACGACGCGAGGTAGTGTCTTGCCACCATACGTTGCCGCTTTGACCATTTTGTCCTCGTAGGCATTGAGCAGATAGAAGCATGTCTTGTACTTTGTGCGCGTGCCGTTTTTGTTGGTTGTAAAGTCAACAATCGGTTTAGAGTTGTCGCTGTTGACGCGAGGACCTGTGCGACCACCCGCATAGTGATGGAAAAAGTACGTTGTCGTATACTGTTGCGCCGTGTTGAGTACCAAGCAGCACCTGCCCACAGAGTCCATAACCATTTTGTTGACTGCCACATAGAGCGCCAGAGTCGTCAAGAGATCGCGTTGCATATAGGACCGAGATTTGTCAAAGAAGGCGTAGGTGCGTGTCGCCGGATCTTGCAAAGCTTCACGATCTTTCTCGGGGTAGTCCTCGAGACGGTAGGTTTGCACGTCTCTACAAAGCGTGATGCGGTGACCTTCACGTTGCGTCAATAAATGAGGAAGATCGCCTTTGCCAACGTCGTACGCCGTCATGAGCAGCTCTTGCAGTTGGATGGATGGGGTGTAAGTATTGACGAGTTCCCTGAATTGTTCACGTGTGTAAGCGCCACGAACATAGGAGCGGTGCGAAGCGTCGAGAGATCCCATGCAGCCCAAGAGACGAAAGACGTCGTGCGAAGCGATAAAGGCGCGCTGTGTGGACTTTTGATCGACCATGACTTTAGCACGTATTTGCAATTGCGTGATCGCCGTTCCAGAGTTGGGTATGATAAAGGGGAAGAACTTGTCAGGCCAAGCCATATCCGTAAAGCGTTGAAGCAGTGACTTTGTGTCAAAGGAATCGATGTTGAAGCCCACAAGATAGCATGGATTGCCCTCGGTACGTGCACGCGCTTTGAAAGTTTGGCGTTTGCGTCTGCGGTTGGCATGGTGTTCCTCGATGTTTGCTTTGATTGCAGCGTAGGCCATCAAGTAGTCAAAGAACATTTGTGAGCACCATTTATCCAAGTCGGGATCATCTGTAAATTCGCCGCGATGAAAGATCACTTGACCGTCAGGCTGTTGATACTTTGCAAACCGTTGCAAGCGCTGGGATCCAGAGTTGTGCAACATGAGGACTTTACCGTTGATGATATGATAGAAACTGATCATCCATTCTGTCATGGTAAGTCGCGCCGCGTTGGAGTGAGACACGTAGGCGTCACCGTCGAAAAAGTCTGGATGGTTGACAGCGTCCGAAGCCGCACCCGTTTCAATGTCGTACACGATGAGATCGTCAAAGAGCAGATGATCGCCGAATTCGCTTCGATTGATCGCCACAGGTAAAGAGGGTTCCCACAACTTCAAGTTGGAGTGTGCTGGAAAGAGTATTGACGAGATTTCGTCGTTGTCAAGATTTTCAAGATCGACGCCATATTGTGACATTGGTTTTCCACGCTTGCTGTATTCCATGAGTTCAGTCGCCACTTTGTTGTAACATACCAAGGGAGATCTACCATTTTGTCCAAAGAGTCGGTCGTAGGCAAGAGAAACGAGTTCGTTATGATCTGCGTCAATCTTTTTTTCTTCAAAGATGAAGTAGAGGTTTTTGGCGCTGACGCATCTGGATAGCATGACGTAGTAGAGATGAGGAACGGGACGTCCAGGTCTGGGTAAGAAGATCGCCGCCGTTTGAAAGGTTTTGCCCTGTGATTTGTGACCCGTAAAAGCTGCAGCCGACTGGATGGGATAACCGTGCGCGATGTAGACTTTGCCGTCCTTGACAAGACCGCGCCAGATACGAGAGACGGCGCGACATTCTCCTAGACTGTCCTTGACGATGAGCGTGTCGTTGTCAGCGTTGACATCTTCAAAGGTAACTTCTTCGCCGTTCATCAAACTTTTGTCCCGATCGCAATAGTTTTTGGTGATCATGAGCTTTTGTCCCGCGTAGAATTCCTTGATGGTGGTATTGATTTGACAGTCTGTATCACGTTGCCAGCGAACTTGGTTGACCATGTTGGAAGGTTTTGCAACTTCTTCCACGAGAGCCTTTGTGAACAAATCTTTCATGGGGTTGGTGACGAGCGTCATGCCAAGCTTGCTGTGATCCACTTCTGATTGGAAGATTTCGTCAAAGTGAAGGTGCGAGGGCGGAGTCAGGAACGTTCGCGTCAGACAGACTTCGTAGATGTCACTCGGGATTCTTGTCACGGCTCGGGCAATGCGGGTGTCATGCTCTTGAATGAGAGTGACCACCTGATTGACGACATCGTTCTGAAAGCTCATAAAGACAGGGCGATCCTGCGCCTTGAAGGTTTTGACGAGTTGGTCGCGAGTGCAGAATTTCCATCCCAAGTCCTTGAAGCTGTTGAAATCGACTTTGTTCTCACGCAGGCGGCACAAGAATTCGTAAAACTTGGGATCATCCTTGTATCGGAAGCCGTAGAGCATGGGAACGGGGATGACGTAGCGTGTAAAGAGTGGCGACTGCATCATAGGTAACGCTGGATCCTTTGTCGTTGAAATGACTTCAAGTTGACAAAAATCGCCCATGAGAATCACTTTGCAACCGCCAAAGAGTTTTTGCGCGTGTGCCGGATTGTGACGATTGAACAGTCGGTTGAGTCTTTCAAATTGTTGCATGGAGGACATACTGATTTCGTCGATAATGAGGACGTCGGGTAGATTCTCACGAGCAAAATCAGACTTCTTTTGAAGGGTTGAGAGGTAGGATTCGATTGTACGACCGCCGATGTTTTGTGCAGCAACGCCTGTATGAGACACACATTCCACGTTGAGTTCCGAACGTTTCTCAATGAATTGTTTGATCACATGAGATTTTCCACATCCGCCAGGACCCGCGAACCACAAGATCGAAGTACACTCCTTATCGTTGACAAAGGTATCAATGAGGTCGACAAAGTAATTGCAATAGCGCGCACCATAGGACTCCAAGCTCTCACCTTCAGCGCGTTCAGGATTCGTTGTCGTGATTTCAAAGTCTTTTGTTTCAGCGGCGGCGATGACGTGGGCGAGGGTGTGGGCTTGCATGGATTTGAAATCGACTGCTTCGCCACATTCACGACAGACTGATTCCTGTGTGCTTTTCCCACGTGTCTCTGGCGCGATACGACCATGAAAGAGGACCATATAGTGTGCGTTTGGCATATCCAGTACCAGGTTGATGTCCATAAACTTGTATTGATGATCCGCGTGGCGAGGTGAGGTGAGTTGCGTAAACGATGTACCGTCAAAGACCGTGAGTTTGAGTTCGATGTCGTGCATGTCACAGAATTGAAAGGCTTTGGATACGGGTACAGGTTCTTCCTTTGAGAGACCGATGGAGCGTTTGATTGCGACGATCGTGCCAAGATTTTTGAACCACTTCTTGCGAGGACCCGAGAGTTGATGGTAGAGACAGCGAAAGAGACAAGCGTTTGTGGCGTAGCGAAGGTAAGGCATTCTGGCGGACGGGTTGGCAGCGATGATTGTGGTTTTATCATCTGGCGACGTCAGTTCGACCATGTCGGCACGGTAGAGTGTTGCACCGCCTTCAGCTTCTTGGGCGTGGATGAGTTTGATGATGGCGTGGGTGAGGACAATGATATTTCCAGAGGCAACATATCCAGGTTCATCGGCAGTACGTTTGGAGACTTTAAAGGCGGCAATGGCAGCATCAAGAGCGTCGGAGAGGCGGTTGGGTCCAAAGACGACAGGCGTTGACATCTTTTGCATATAAGGACGTTGATCATTGTGGTTGGGGTTCTCGACGTGACCGTGGATCTCAACGATGAGTTTGGCGCGCGTGTAGGCAGCTGCAGCCAAAAGATCCTTCAATGGTTGAGAGAAGTCAAAGGTTGTCGCAATCTTGTTGCGCCAAAAGTTGTTGGCAGGTTCGATACCCGTATACACGTTCTCACGTGTCTGGAGATTAATGCGCAAGGGCGGCGCAGCAGCATAACGACGATCGTTGTTCATCGTTGTAGGCTAGGTTGAAGCGTTGGGGGGCGTTGGCGTAGAGCAATAACAACTGCTTAGGCTGTGTTGAGCGCGAGATGGTAAGTTATTGAATGAATGATATATTAGTCGTCGATTAAATGACCTCAACTTGCATGACATCATTTTCATGTTCATTTTCTTCCTCCATGTCCTCTGGGTCGAGCTCCTCATCGGTTAGGAGATCCTCATAAGAGGTGTCGGAGGAGGATGTCGAGGCGGCATCATAATCGAATGTAGGAGCAATGTAAAAGGTCTCTCGTATCAAGGTTCCAAATACTCCTGCCATGCCTTGGCGAACCGCTGTCCCTTCGAATCCAAGTTGAAGATTGCGTCGCAGATTACGCAAAAGCGCGCGAATGCGTTCCCGCCCAATTTCAAAATCGTGTACATAAGCCTCGATCGCCCACCAGGGTCCATCGTTGTAGATGATCGCGCTAAAGCTATACGCCATTTGGACGACTCGAATTTCATTTTCCTCGTGGTTTTCAATGACATGGATGAACGGAAACTCCGAAGAAATGTGGTTGAAATGTTCCAAGAACTCGGCGTAGATTTGGCCATCCATTTGGAGTTCTGGAAAGTAATCACCTTCCCGCAGCATCATCTCGTAGGATCTGCGGCGCAACGCTTTGATCGCTTCGACTGAAGGGGCGCGGAGCACCTCTTCGGTGATCAAGTGCCAGTTCTTCGAACATTGGACAGTCATTCCGTCATTGAGTGTAACGTGTCCAAAAGTCTTGAAATCGAAGAATGTGTAATTTCCCATGGGTGGGGCGCGGTAGTGGTAATTTTCCATGCGTAGACGAAACTTTCGCACGATCATGTTGGTGGAAGAGTAATCGGCAACAATCGAAAGATGCTTGGAAAACGACACTTGGAATCCAAGCTCCACGCCGGCCACGTGGTCACCCAGCCTTTGTACACCTCGGATTATCTGACAAATCACAGCCACTGGTGTGGGGGACGCCATGATTCTGCGAGAGACGTGCCCATAGCAGTATCCCGAACAGCACAGAACGATCGTGCTTTTGTAGGTGGTCGGGCTATCGAACTGGATCAGGTTGAGAGCATAGACAGCGTCGTCGGGAAGAAAGATATGTTTGGAAGATTCCACGTTGCCATAAGTGGGTTTGATTGCATGAAAGCAGTGATGATCAAAGGGCATGGGGAGAATGGGTTTGTCAGGCGTATAGCATGCAAGGCTCGGGAGGGTCAGGGCGGAGCGTGGGAGATGGTGCCCACATTTGCAACACGTCCTCGAGAGGGTGTGGGAGTAGGTGGAGACCTTGGCACGTTCAATTACAGCGTAATTGCTGAAGCGTTGGAAGAACAGCGGTGAAGGGGTGGAGTGGTCCGTGGACAAAAACGCGGCGGTCCGAAACGTTTTGGACATGAAGTGGGACCGATAGAGGGGGAGTTCCCATTGCGGCAACTCGGTTGCAAGTAACTTGCACGTCGCGCGCAAGTTGATCTTGTCTTTCGAACCCAAGTAGGACTCGACGATAGAGAGGACGGGGGAAGGCAGTTTGGAGAGCATGTTGATGTTGAAGCCCGGAGGGAAATTGGAAACTGAGACTGACCAATCAGCATGCTTCCCTCCTAACACGAAATGTGAGAGGTAGGCGGCGTGCCTCCTCATCCACTCTTGCAACACCGCAAAAGCCTTCATGCATCGAACACTCCAAAGAAGAAAGAAGATGAACCTACACACCTCTTCGCGCGCTCTAGATTATATACATTTGCTAGTATACATGGAATTGATGGGGTGAGATTGCGCCCACCCAGACCTTCTTTTTACGGTTTCTACGCTTCAGAACATTGAAGATTGTGCAACTTCAACATTCTGAAATTCGAATTTGCCGCGTTTTTTGGTTTTTTGGTTGGCGGGAAAGGCAATGTGGTACTTTTACGACGGTGATGATGAGATGGAATTCGAGGAAGAGGAAGATCTCGATCCCGATCCCGATCCCGATCCATTGACTCACAATTTCATTTTCCATCTACAGCAAAAGTGGAAAGCCCAATACCAACCTTACGACGACCAACGATGTCTGCCCCAGCATCCTTTCGACCTCCAACCTATGACCCTTCTCAACTCTCCGAAGTCGACGCTTCCAAAGTCGTCATCAAGCCCAACGGCAAGTGGTTCAGCACCAAAGGTCTACCCTCCGTACTCCTTCGAGGAACTGCAAAGTTTATCACCTCCAACGAATCCGGAAAGACCCGCATCGGCCTTGCCATTACTAAGGCGGACGCGGAGAGTCTATCGTCCTTTTGTCAGACCCACCTCCTTCCCGCCCTCGCCTCCTCGCTCTCCATCCCCGAACCAAATGCGACGCCCCTCGGTCGTGTCAACAAAAAGCCAAAGTCCTCTCCCCCCTCTGCCAACGCCACCGCTATCACGCTGAAGTTCTCCTTTTCCATTGACAAGTACGATCCGGAAACTGCCATTGTCAACTTTTTCGACAACAGCATTACTACCTACCATCAAGTCAACACGGAAAAACACACGGTTCAGCAAGTCTTGGGTCTCACGCGCATGGCACAAACGGAAGTCACGGGATGGCTCAGCGTCACAAAGAACGAAAAGGAAGCTGGTCTGTACTACGTCAACATCATGCCCAAAACGATTGTCTTTGCTCCATCCCTCGAACCTGTCAAGGAAGAAGAAATTGAACCGCCACTAAGCTTTGGCGGTGAGATGTATCCCCTGACCCAGATGAACTGAATCGCGAGAATCAAACAATGGTGGCGAAAACGTATGAGCACGAGAGTGGAAGTTCGAAAACCTAGGAAATGTGTACGCTGCGGCAAACACTATTTGGGAATGGATACTGGGTATTATCAACGATATCATTATCACCAATAAACATCCTCGTCTTCCAATCCCCTAAGATACTCACCCGTCTTCATGTTCATTGGCAATTCATTGTGCCGCTTGAGCGGATTCGGTAGTTCCTTGGATTTGGGCTTTTTCGATTTACGTTGATAGGCCCACTGTTCGTCCGTTCCCATCTTCCAATCGTCGGGCGTGGGCGGGTAAGGACACGGACCCACTTTAAAGCAGTAGTCCGGGTAAGCTCTAGCGTTGGGCGCACACGTGGAAATCACAAGCGCGCGGTGCTCGACTTCGGTGACTTTACTTAGCAGATTGAGTCCGATCGATTTCGCCCCCGATTCATTACCCGCACAAAGGTACTGCTCAGCAATTAATTCCCGTTCTACTCTGCTTCTGGGGTTGGCGACCACGATGATGGTATCGGCTTGCGTGCGTACACTGGGCGGAACCGAAGCTGAGCCAGCGACCACTTGACTGAGAATGATACAAGAGATCATGATATGTCGACCACCAATCGCGAGCAGGCGCAAGTACGACGAGTACCGCACTGTCTGTTCGCTCACCACATCGTCCAGAATCAGAAGCACCGGCTTGACGTCGCAGTCTTTGTACTGTTCTTCGTCAACAATCTCGCGTTTGGCAGCGACACGTGATTTGGAGGTGTGTTTGAGTGGTGTGGGGCATTCGTCTTCGCTGGCTTCGTCGTCGCTTGCATTCTCGTATTTTTTCTTGAATTCGAGTTTTCCCTTTTTTTCACGAAAGTTTTTCATATCCTGTTTTTGTTTATCGACGATAAGTTTCAATCGATAGTCCAAGTTTTCCACATCGCTGAACTGTGCGGATTTCGGAATAAAGTCGTACTGATCCGGATTGACGTCGAGGGTGCCGCAGATGACATAGATTTCGGAATATTTCATGCGGTCCTCCATTTGGCTGAGTAAATATTTCATGAGCACGGTTTTCCCGGACCGTCGCAGACCGTACATAATGACCAAAAAGTGCTCGGGCAAATCCGTTACAGGATTGAATGCGGGGAGGAGATCGACGGGATCATTCATAGTTCCACCGAGTTCTTATGTTTCCTTTGCACTGTGGTATATATTCTTTGATACCGTTCACGACTGAAAGTGGTATCGTGATTGTTGACGACCATACACCGATCACGCAACCCTTCGTACGTGGCCGCGTTGAGGACCGTGCGGTGCACGACCACACACTCAGATTGTTGAATGTCCCGAAACTGTATCAATCGATCCACAATTGTGGCGGCGCGTTCGAACGTCGAGTAAATGCCCAAAATCTTGACGTCGTCAAAGGCGGCGCGATGTGATACAATGTAAACGGAGTTGAGCCACCACCACCAGATCATAGCGAGCCTTTTTTCTAAATTATACATTTTTATTTTCCCACTCAACTCAAGTATAGTTGTAATAACTCGCCCGTCTTCGCGCTTCAGCTTCGCGCTCCTCCTGTTCGTTCTGACGATTGGCAGCCGCGGCGTTTTCAATACCGCCCTGAATACCTTGTGCTGCAGACTGTCCAATCATCATGACCATCATCGGATCCATTCCACCGCCTCGTCCTTCACCATCACCGTCTGCGGCTTCATTTGGAGATCGCTTCCCGTTCTTGCCTGTTCTACCGCGACCTGTTTTTTAAAAAAGAATAAAAAAGAATAAAAAAATTAGTCAGTGCATTTCAATTCTCAAAAAAGAAAAAATAACGCACAAAAAGCTAAAGGCTAAAGTTGGTCATAGCCATGAGAAATACCAGAAGAGGTGACACCAGCTCTGGCTGATCTTCCGTATTTGCCGAGACGCGACTTTGCCGAGTTCATCATATCCGTGGCCCGACCCTTGGCCATTTTCGCAATCATTTTCGCGCGCTGTCCACGGCTTGCCTTGGGGAAAACGGAATCAAAGTCCATGGTCGTGCTAAAATCATCGGGAGCTGAACTCTTCTTTCCTCCTCCTCCGCGCTTTCCGGTACGGTATTCATTGAGTCTGCCCTTGGCGCTTTCCAATCTATCGGAGGCTCGCGCTTTCATATTTCTCGCAGTAGCACTCAAACGTTGGGAGCGACTCTGTTTGGGGAAAGACGGTTCAAACGTCATACCAAAGCCATCGTCTTTGCTGGGTTTGTACGGTCCATCAAAATTATCGAAACCCCCACCACTCTTTTTACTGTTCTTTCCTAGAACGGATCCGAAACCGTCGTCTTTGCTGGGTTTGTATGGTCCATCGAAATTTGAAAAGCCAGTTTTCTTTCCGCCGCCGCCGCGCATGCTTTGGACTTTATCGCGTACTTTGGTGCCCATGGCTTTGGCTCTGGCTTTGACGGGAGCGAGGGCTTTAGAAGCTGCCGACTTGGTAGTACCTCCAAGCAGTTTTTCATGCTTTCCAAGACTTTTATATCCGGCCGCGCGCGCTTTGAGTTTTGAACCGAGACTGCTCGCCTTTTTACCAAGGCCCTTCATCAATTTTCCAAACTTCATAGTTTTTGGTTTTACCCTGCTAACGGATTTCGGATTTTATTTATAGTTAGACATTTTTCACGTCTATTCGTCATCGCTATCGGGAATTATGATCGGTGGAAGCGCAGAGCGGTTAGCATGGTGTCTGCAGACGCGGCTCTCACGGTTCATCCGTTTCTTGCGACATTCGGGCATAATACATTCCCGAGACTTGAGAATTTCTAAAAATCCGCGCAGTTCTGAAGATCCGCGCGCTTTATGACGCCTATACGCAGCCTTGATGTTAGGCAGGGCATCATTGTGGGTGGATGGTCTTGGCGTCTCAAGAATTTCCGCGGTAGGGGATGGGGGCGCCACAACGGCAACAATCTCCACATCCATATCTTCCTGCGTAAGCGTTGGCCATTGTGAGCCTTCGCGTCCTTCGTCGAGTCCTTGTTGATACCATTCGGGAACCTCCGTGACCGCACTGAATTCCTCGCGCATGTTTCGCAAATGATTCTCGATGACATCGAGCTCGTTTTCCGAAGACTGTCGCAAGTCCGCCTGCATCTTTTCGAGAAGGGCGATGTTGGCCTTGAGACGCGTTGACGTTGCATCATCGCTTTCCAGAGCTTCAGAAATTGCGACTTCATTGAGATTGCGCAGATCGTGTTCAAAAGTCGAGAGCTGCTGCCGATTCATCGGACGATCGAGGCGGCGCTCCATTTTCTCAATGAGCGCTAATGCTGCAGCGGTGCGCGTAAGTTCGCGGGACATGTTGCTCCGAGTTGGAAAAATGAATTATGATGCTTTAGCTTATCCCTACGGCTAGCGTCTACAATGATAAAAATAAAATGCTTAGAGATCAAGGGAGCGAGTGATGGCTCCGGTATTGGAATCAATACGGATCATTTGCCAGTAATTGTGATAGACCACGAGCTCCCATTCCGGAACGCTGTCCGACCCCGTCACATTGAATGGACGGGACGCATCCTTACCCACATCCACTGTCACAGTGAGCACTGGATTGTTGAGGGTCTGGAACGCTACGCTCCCCGAATTGTAGGTGAGATCAGAGGAGAAAGCGAAGGGGATGTGGTAGACGTAGAACGACTCGCCAGTGAGTGGGTCGGACAGAGCCTGACTCAGATTGGTGCGGTTGTACTTGCGTCCAATAGCACCAGAAGCCAGTGGATAATGGAACACATCAGTGATCTGAGCCTCGTCCAAATTGGCCGTGTACAGCTGTTGCCCTGAGGCAGTGAGGGTCGCATTCTTAATGGGCAAAGTCTGCATGAGATGGTCCCGCTTGTTGGCCAAATTCACATTGGTGAAGCGTCGGCGTACAAAGAACGTGGTTCCGTTGACCAAATTATTGGTCGTCAGCAGAACTTGGAGCGCAGTGGTGTTCTGAAGTTCCTTTAGAGTGATAGGGCGCACGGTCTCCATATAGGTATTGTAGGTGAGCAGAGAAGCTGGCACGCCCGGCTTGAAGTTGGAGTCACGAATGGCTTGTGCCGTAGCATCGTGGAAATTATGGAAATAGGTCAGTGCTTCCACCTTGATGAAATTTTCAGGAACACTGAAAAAGTTTCTGAGACTGAGAACGTAGGAACGTACGGAGAGTCCCTGGTACACACCGTAGGATGTCGCGTACAGATCAATCGCGGAATTCTGAACAAGGTCTGCACGGATCGCCTGTGACGCCGTTCCAACAGAAGCCGCGAAAGAACCATTTCCAGGACGCGTGGCCTGAGGACCAATGGTGGTGACACCGCTCACAGTGTTGGACCAGTCCCAGTTGAAGAGGGTACTTCTGAGACTATCAAACCAGGATTTGAGGGTGACGAGCTGCGACTGTGCTCCCACATTGACATCAGAACTCACAAAGATCTTATCCATGGAATTTGTGATGACGTCGATGTCCAATTGTTCGACAAAGCGCGTGTCGTAGTTGAAGCTGGGGTTCTCAGTGGAGCTTAGGAACAGTGGGAAGTACATGGTCTTTTCTCCAGCCTTTTCACCAGGCTTTCCTGTCTGCGAGACTCTGGCCTGCATCATCTTCATGTACCTCGACCTTTCAGCAGGCTCAAGCATCTGAATACGGGCCAAAGTCTCCTGAGGGAAGATGGTCTGGATCGGGCGATTGTGGGTGGACAATTGGACCCGCTCTGCGATGTTAGCGGCCAGTCCAGGGTAGTAAAAGGACTCGGACTGCCAATCCCACGTATTAAAGTCGTCATTACGACCTCCACCACTTCCAATGGAGAACTGACGGTAGTTTGTACCCGCCTTGCTGGGATCGGTGCTGAGCTTGGAGATCAATGAAATATCACTCAGAGAATCGCCATTGTCGTTCGGATGCAAGAGGTGGAGTGGTACAAAATCTACACCCACAATCGTGCCGTTAGCGTCCCAACGGAACTGCGGAATCTTGGGGATCCAGAAGGTTTGACCCGCGCGTGAGATGGCGACGGCTGTACGTGGGAGCACGCAGTTGAGGGTGTAGCCAACGTTGGAACCCGTGAGGGTGGTGCGGTTACCGGTAGTGCTCGTCACGACGCCGCTGGTGAGGGTTGCCGGAGCTGTAAGACCATGTGCCGTGTACACTGGCATCTGCGCATACTGAATAGGCTCATTGATCAGCGCGTCCCATATCATACGTGCAAGTGGATGTGTATACTTGATAGATCCATCGGATTCTAAGGTTGTGATTTTGGACAGTTCATAAATGGAAAAGTACAGACGCGTGAGTGCTGACCACATATCTGGACCGCCATTGATCTTGACGATCTGGGTATATGGACCCGCAGTACCATCTGCACCACCATTTGCATCACCCTTTGAAGTTGGAGCAAACGTTCCACTACCAGCCGTTACAACCGTTGGAACACCGTTGTTTCCCGTAGCAATGGTGACGTCAGTTCCACCTGTAATACCAATAAGCTTTTCAAACTGTGGAGCAAGGTATTGCGAAACGTCGATCAGTGCTGGGAGATCGTAGGTTGTTGAATCAAAACCGCTCGAGGCGTTGTTGGTCACAATATTTTGCATATTGAACCATGTCAGATCAGAGCGTAGCCGACTTGCAATGGTCACACCGGCAATGGTTCCAGCGAGGGTTGCAGACGGGTCTGCAACGTTGAGCATAGATCCCGCAATACGAATATCTTCGAGCGCGTGATAATTGAACGTGTACAAGGATTGGGCAGCGCTCACGACATCAGCAGGAATCGCACGCTCGCGCGTGGTAAACTTGAGAATGATATCACGCAGATAACCGTACTGCGGGATCTTGAGCTTGTAGTTGCGGCCGTACTGACTCTCGCCCTGGTTCTGGGAGCTCAGCTGGATTTTGGAAAAGGAGCATGGTGCGACGTTGTCCGCGATGTTATGCGTAAACGACTGCGACTTGCCCTTGGTTCGCGCAAGGGTACGCACGAGAGGAGACTGAATCTGCGAGTTGATCACCACGTCCATTTTTCAATTTTCAGAGTACTGTGCAAGTGACACCGTAAGAGAACAGCGTACGTGCGTATTATAAAACACGTAGATATAAAAAAAAAAAATTCATTCGGACATACAAGGATGCTACCACTTACCGAACAACTCGAACGCAAGCTCTTGAAGCTCGAAGCTGAAGCCGAGGACGTACATCACTTTTGGCTACACCACAACGTCTACCTCAAACCCGATACCCCTGAACATATCAAACTGGCCTTTTTACATCCCGACAAAGTCTTTGAGAACGAAGCCCCCATACAATACAACGAATGTGAAGCATGCAGTGAAGACACCGTGTTTTACGATCCAACGCTCGACCAATATACCTGCCACAATTGTGGATATTGTCAGGAAAAGTCCCGCTCTCCGCTGATTCGATACATCCCCGAGAGTAGCGTATACAAACACTCGGTCCACTTTCATCAGCTCCTACATGAAATGCAATGTTTACGTGAGTCCATTCCTCACAACATCATCAACGATATCAAGGACGGTGTCGAACCGCCATACACTTATGAGCGGATCAAGAAATCGCTACGGAAACTCGGTTACCACCAACATTACTCCATGGTCTATTCGCTGCAGCAGATTTTGGACCCCGACTTCAAACCGTTACATCTCACACCGCTTCAGGAAGAAACGATGCAAGGCTATTTTTTCCAGTACATTGCTTTGGGACCAGTGGGCGGACGAAAGAATCGACTCAATTATCATTTCGTGATTGGGAAAATCGCCAAGCTTTGTGGCTATTACGACTTTATTGCTCCGTATCTCCATCCACCCAAAGGCAAGAAAGCTTTGGACGCTTCAGAAGACATTTGGGCTTATGTATGTGATAAATTAAAATGGCCTAATTTGTGACTTCGAAAATCAGATCGACGGAATAGGCATAGATGATAGCATTGCGCCGCACACCGCTGCCCGTCAATACGCCACCACTATTGGCCACGATATTGGCTTCTTCAACGCTCGTTGCACTCGTATCGTACGTTGGACCTCCAGCTTGCGGATCAACATTGGCGACTTGAACGCCCGTATGTACCCACAACGATGCATTGGGGAACGGTTTGTTGGTTGGCGCAGGTGACGGGGTAATATTTGTCCCGTCTGCGGCAAATCTCGAATTGCTTCCGAAATCTGAAGTCTGAAGCGGTGTAGGGGTTGCTGGAGGATTCTGTACGGTATAATACGATCCCATAGTTGTATTTGTGGGTTGATTTGAGTTGGGACCATTGCCCAAATACATCGGAATGGATTGTCCAAAGTACTGTTGATACGGACTGGCGCCGTAGTACTTGGCGATCGATGGGTCATTGCTATCGAATACAGCTTGACTAAACCGTTTGCGTTCAATACACGTTTCAAAACGCAAGTTGAACGTAACGGTTCCGCTACCGCGTACGCGTCCCAAGTCCCAATCTGCATTTTGGTAGATGAGGGAGTTTTTACCCTCAGGGTGTAGGAAGAGCGGGATCTCTGGAAACCTTGTGGTAGGATCGCCAGCTTTGGAGTAACTTATGACGTTGCCCTCGTCAAAGAGTGAAGAGTTGATCCACGCCACGTAGTAACCGTGTGAATCGCGATTGAAGAGTACGCGCGCGGATTTCAATACGAATTTCGCATTGTTCATCGATGAAGGGATCGTGATCGTGGTGGTGGGACCACGCAGACGGACATGGAGAATCGTCATGGTTGCGCTATCATTTAATCTTTAATCTTGCATGATATAAATTAGAAATAAAACAAACGTCGCGAGATACAACGTGAGCAGTAGTCTGAAATAGCTTGCATCCATTCCGACATGTCGTGCTGCGTGTGGACACGCTCCGCTCGTTTCCTGTGTTTCCGGCGTTGCAGACGGCATTTCACTCGATACAGGACTTGGATTCATAGTCGATATCGTAGGGTCTGAAGTCGGCGTCGGCGGCGGGGTCATGGATACGTACGACGTCGTCGGAAGCGGTCGTGATTGATTCAGTGTGTCCGTTGGAAAGAGCGTGATATTGCTTCGGCTCTGACTGGAATTGGTGGTGGGTAGAAAGTACCCCGGGTACGGATTGAAGTAGTCCGTCGGTGTGGAATTCGTCGACGTTGTCTCCCATGTATCGTTGCCGTCGCTGTCGTAGATGGGGGACGGTGTGCGCGGCGAAGGCGTCGGCGTGAGAAAGATCGGGGCTGTCAGGCTCATGCTGTCGTTTGGAAGGATTGACGATGGGGACGTTGAAGTATTTAAAGCGTCCTTCCACGAGTCGGTCGAATTCGTGGATGCTAAAACAGTGGTGACACTCACGTCGGTCACAGTCGTGTTCGCACTTCCAGATACCAATAGAAGACATGATGAGACAAGGAATCCGCCCAACGATGACATCTAAGAGAACAATCAAAAGTAATTTATCTTGATTGAGATAATAAAATTTCGAGAGGGGGATGCCATACGAAGCTCTCCCCCTACCACACTCGCCTCGAACGTTTTCCGAATACGCATATGGCCTCCTCGAATCCACCCTCCCGTGTCTCCGACCCCGAAGACCTCCCCGACCTCCCCGACGCCGAGGTCCAAGCGTCGACAATGATCCAACGACGAGCACCGAGAAAGAGGAAAAGACGCAATGAGGAGGAAGAAGAAGAAGATCAAGACAAACTCCCCGTTTCCAAATTGTTAAAGCTTGGGACATCCTACGAAGGTCGACAACGATTGTTCAACCAGATGGTCGTTGACGCTGGACTTAAGCGAGCTATCCTCGATATACGTCGTGAAGAAATTCAACATACGCGCAAACAAAAATCAAAAGCTTCAAAATCAAAAGCCAACAAAAAACGCATTGCGCGTGAGACTGCTGAGGGAGATGAAGGCACAGAAGAGGAATTCAATATTTATTCGATTCCAGGCGTACTCAATCTCCCACAGGGACTGCGCGAAAGTTTGGTGAAAACCGTTCGCTCCATTCGTGAAGAAGCGATCGCGCGCACGACTGTGGAGAATGTGGTGCGCATGCAGGAAATTGTCAGCAACATGGAAGCCGCGCTGGCGACTGCCCCTGTAACCGTTCGCGATGAAGACCTAGAAAATGAACTCTATGAAGCGGCACGCGTGGCTACGCTCAATGTTACGCCGCAAGTCGCTGATAATACAGTCAAGGATGTTGTGCATGTTATCACGGAGATCGATACAATGGACACGCATCAACGGCAGAAGCGGACACAGGAGGGTGTTGAAGAGTCAAAGAGTGAGGAAGCTTCCGAGGAAAATGAAAAGCGAAAGAAGCAGCGCGAAATGCAGGCGCGCAAGGCTGAGAAACGGCGCATCAAAGCCGAACGATCTCGGGAGATCGCTATGCGTCAGTTGATGATGGCGGAAGATACATATGAAAAGAAAAAACGTAAAGCCGATCGTAAGCGTCGCAAAGCCGACAAGACGCAGGATCCTGATGATATGCAGGACGCCATGGACGCTGAAGACGAAGTTGAGATCGCACAAGAAATCCTGGGTGAAAAGCAGGATGCCATGGAAGATATAGAGTCCACACTGCGCGAGCTCATGGAAATCGACGTCGAGGATCCTGTTGTGGATATGGAGTTTGATCCACATGAACTTGCGAATTACCAGAATGCGACGATGGACGAGGTAGCAGTCGATATGGAGGTCGAGCGTGATGGTGCAACAGATATGGTCGGCGTCACGGAAGAAGAGAATCGTACGGTGCCCATGCAGACGGATATTTTGTCACATGTGAGCGACAAGATCGTGCGTATGCTAAAGGATTTTTCCAAACGTTTCCGGGAGAAACGCGCGGCACAAAAGGCACAGGAGGATGCGGAAATGTCAGCGTTTGCAGATATGTTTGCCGAGATCGCGAGCACGGGCGAAGGGAACCTCGCAGCCTACAAATTGAAGATCGAAAAAATCTTGAAGGAGTGGGACGTCCTGAGTCCGGCGCGATGCGTCTATATCAACAACCGACTGCTGATGGAAGTAGATACACGTTTCAAGGAAATGAAGAAGCTTGAAGGAGAAGGCAAACCGTTCATTGACGAGTTGCGCTTTTACGAGTACGTCCGCGATCGCCAAATCCAATTCCTCAAAGAATCTCGGGAAAAGCATCCGAGCTTGCTCGCGCTGCGACCCGAAAGCGATGATGAGTTTATGGCGCGATTCCAACGCATGCTCAAAAAGCACAACGATCTCATTGAAAAGACAGACCTTACCGTACCCAACGCTGAAATCGATCGCATGATGATGTTGCTCGAGGAACAGTACGTCAAGGAGATGCCGCGCTTTGAGCAATTGAAAGGCAAGATGGCCAAGGCCTGGGAGAATGCGACCGAGTATATGATGAAGATCTTTCGAGAGCATGGAAACAAGGATGGTTTCCACGATATCAAAGAGTATGAGACGGCGCGCAAGATCTATAATCAGTACCAGGATGAAATGAGTAACGCCTACGAGGAGGTGAGCACAATGCTCGATCGCGGTGACGATGATGTGAAAAAGGACTGGAACAAGATGTGGCAGCTGCTCAACAAATTTGAGACGTTGCGCACCGAAGTCGAGCCTGTGGAAACGTGGCAAGCCGTGTCTGCGATCATTCGGGACCAGGTCAATACGGACGCTGATCGGTACAGTCGCCAAATGCAAGAGCTGTTCAATACGGAACTCAAACAGATTGGGGATCTCTTGTTCGCACCGTACGAAACGCCTCCGCCGGGTTCGCCGCCCGATAAAATGTTCTTTATTGCCTACGACAATTACAAAGAGCTCTTTAATCGGTACATGTCCATGCGCAAGTTTTTCATGGATGCTGCCGCCAACAACTTTGACTGGAAACGATCCGATTGGAAAGTCTATGAAGGGTTGAGTGCGGAGATCGAGACCTTGCGTCGTACCATGGCCAACTATAACAAAAAGCTTCGGGATCCACACAAGATCGAAAAGGAACTCGCGGAGCGGCAAAAGCTGTTGGCAGGTGTTCTCGAAGACCAGAACAAGGAACTGCGCGCGATGGGGAGGCCGCGCACGGAATACCAAATTCACGAACAGGATATTTTGGAAAAGATCGATCAGTCACGGGCGAATATTCGATCCGAATGGACCACGCAACAAATCACCAAGCTTATTTTCCAAAATTTCCCTACGAGCTGGACGGGTGCGATCGCGTCTCTTGAAGAGGAAATCACAGAACTCAGACGTCGCGTCCAAACCGACATCTCTGCTTTTGGACCGTTCTTGTCACACACCATCTCCAACATATGGGACAGATTCTCCCAAAAGATTCAGAACGTACGCCCCGACGAGCGTATCCAGTTCATGGAAGCCGTGGAAGCGGAAAAGCAATTTCTCACCGAACAAATTTCCAATGAAGCGATGCGCTACAATCGATCCAAGCTATACAAGGCTTCTCGACCAGGGCTTGAAAAATTGCAAGACTTTGTGATGAATCCTGAAAGTTTCACCCCGAAGGACAAGACCACCATGATCAACGATACCTCGATTGGTCTGTACATGTCCAACACACGGCGACTCATGAGTCTCATTGATCAGGCCATGCGCTTGCGACAACGTATGGTCTCTGAACCCTACCGCGTCATGGGTATGGAAGGTGCTAAGGAGGCTCCACAGTTCGATATGATCCTTACACACCTTTTCCCGCCTTCCCAAGTGGATCTCAAACTCCGCTTTCTCATGCAGCTCCCGAACCGCAAAAAGTATGAGAACGGTCCCTTCGTCAAAGCCATCAAGATGCTTTTCCCGGACTTTGATCTGACCACACTCAGCAACGAAAATTTCATCACACGCGTTTCAGAGATCTCACAATCCTCAAAGGAGTTTCTCAAGAACGTCGTGGGTATGACGCCTATCGCCTGGAGTGACTTTGAAAATCAAGCCGATGAGCTCACCCGCCTCGAATACGAGATCCTCACGCAAGTTGAAGATAAACCTATTGAGGACGATCCAAATCGTGATCTCGAGCAACAGTTCCAACCCACGGACGCTCCACCCGTTGACCGTGATGCTGGAGCGGTAATGAATGATGCCGGGCTGCGTGTGAACCCCACATTCAACCCTGTGTCACAAGGACAAATTACACGAGACGCGATCGATGATGCCAAGCGCGTGTCTTACATCCAAATCGCGGGGAGCTTGGCGTCTGTGTTTTTGGACCCACCAGATACTACAGACCCCTACGTTCCGTTACATGTTGCCCCGGCAAAGTTCTTTTTCTCAAAGGACAACTACAAAGCCTTGAGCGATCAGTTTGCCTCCATGCGCCCTTTACAGCCCAAGCAAACCGTCGACGATCCAAACGGCAAAATCGAAGAGATTCTGTCACGTTATGGCAAGTTCCTCGGTATTCGTAAGCGCGCAACACAACGCACCGATCATCCCATTTTGATACAGCAGGAAGCCATCGAACTCATAGAGTTTGTGAATGGTTTCAAAGCGTATGGTCAACAGACTTCGGGCAATTACGTCCATCCCGTCATGGACGGTCAGCAGAACGTCCAAAATGTACAAAATCCAGGCCCCGCCGCTTCAGTACCTGCTCCCGCTCGAGGAGGCGCAGATACAAACATCGACCCCAATGATACGGGGGAAAGCATCTCGGATCCACTCATTTCAGGTCTACGCGCCGCTTACCAATCCGCACCACGTGCGCCTGGTGGTGGTGGCGTCGATGCGGAAGGTGACGCACCAGACGATGGTTTGTGGGGTGAGTGGGCGCCTCCCGAATAGCTTTAGCTTTTATATCGTAAATAGTTTAACACTCCTCCCCCTATTAAATGTTTTACATCTCTCTGCTACTGCTCCTGTGGTTTGAATACGTATCCGCTCACGGTTTTCTCTGTTACCCACCTTCCCGCAACGCGGCGTGGATGTGTGGGTTCCCCGCTGACGAGCCAAAAGACTATGACCAAATGGCACTTAATGCTGGAGGGGTTAGAAGTGTGTACCCGAATTATCCTGAACCTTGCCCTGTTACGTATGGTGTATGTGGCGACCCTTTTCATGGAGACCAAATACACGCCGCCGGTGGTGTGCATGACCGAGGCGTTCGATCCATATTCGAATCTGGGCAGGAGATTGAGGTCCAAGTCAATCTGACTTCCTACCATAAGGGCGCCTTTTACTTTCAATTATGTCGCGAGTATCCTGAGAGCGAACCGTGTTTCAACACCATTTCTGCATTTTCCATTGAGGACGCAAGCACCGAAGGTGGTAATCCAAGCTACACGATCCCCGTCAAGCTCCCAAACAACACGACGTGTGAACGCTGCGTCTTTCGTTGGTTTTGGGTCGCAAACAACTCTCCAGGACTCCCACAAGAACTATTCATCAACTGTGCCGATATTTCTATCACGTCATCGACGTAATGTTCCGAGGAAGACTCACGAGCTGGAGAAAACACACGACTCTGCCCAAGCTCGAAGCCTACAATAAAGCCCTCAGGATGATCACCCAAGAAGAACGCGCGCTCATACCACTCGTGGCCAAGCACGGTTGTCTTGATTTACACGCGCTGCGCAAAGCGTGGCAGCTCGTGAAACAGCAACCCAATGAAGCTGTACGTAAGCATTTATTTGTGTACTACTATACACGCGAAGCCGATCCCGATAAGGACGAACCCATGTTTGACGCTCCAGATCTTCAAACTAAATAAATGTATTACGTTTAAAAAAGACAGATAGACAACATGTCAGCAGTGCCCAATAGCGTCAACGCTGTCGCTTTCGCTACGGTCGAACCAGGTGTCGGTACAGGTGGAGACAATGGAGTGGGTTTTCATTCCCGACAGCCCGTCAATATCGAACGCTTCGACGACACTGAGAACGTGCACAACAACGACAAACTCAAGCAGTCCGATGGCGATCTCATCGCCAACGCGCAAGTCGCCAACTACCCCAAGTGGCCACAGTCCCCTTATGTGCGATATGTCAGTCGACCGCTTTCTGGCGGAGCTCTTTCCTCTAGCCTTCAAAGCTTTTCCCCCGAAGATCGTAGCAAAATGGGTACACCGCTCAATCCCTTTTGGATTCGTAACGATCTGTGGTCAATGGACAACGAAGCTGATATATTCATGGATGCGAGTCCCAACTGGGTGGCACCACGTATGGGTGGACATACATCGCAAGGCGCACAAATTGATCGTGAAACGTACCTCGATAATGAACAACAGATCCAACACTCCACTGAAAGTTCGAGCATGGGGCGAGAAACTGCTGCAGCCCCTGTGGCGCCGATTGCGGGGCAAGTCACTTCTGCAGCCGCAGGTGCAACTGTAAATGCTTCGGATATGTCCATGGAAAACGCCAATCCCGCCAAAGTCAATAAGGACAGCGAAGGCAAAGGTCCGCAGGAGGGTGATATCGATGCCAAACGTAAACGCAGCGACGAACCCTCAAAGGGTGAAGACGGTGAAGATAAAGCTACACCTGTCTCCTCGAGCACTGCCTCCATGACGAAAAAGACCAAGAAATCGAAAAAATCCTAGAAGGAAAATGTATTCTTAATAAAAATCCAGAATGTCGCTCTCCACGTCTTTCTTCCAAACGCCTCCTACAAACAATGTGAATACCTACATTGGAGGTATCCCGGCATCTATTGTAGCACCTGATTCAGGTCGTGAAATTCTGCAGTCCTATGACAATATTTACGATACGAATTCGGCCGTGCAACAACAGCTGCGCACCGTCCAGAATCAGTTGGTCGATCTGCGGAATCAGATTCTGTCATTACAATATTCCAAATCGTCACAAGTGATTGCAGATGCTGTGAATTGGATTGCGAACGGTGACTGTTCACAATTCACACTCTCTCAACCTGTTGTGGGGACGTGTAATGCGGGAGCTAACAACAAAGGATTCATTCTTAACGGTCGCGCCATACCCATCATGGACAGATGGTACCACGTGATGGAAGGCGCTGGATTCAACTGCACCAATCTCAAAATGGAAGCCAAGCAAGTCAATATTCTGTCTTACATTTCAGGAACGCCAGCTTACGGTACGTATCCCGTCACCACAAACAAAGCCTTGTCCGTCAAGTGGTACAACCCAACCAACACCACCAAATGCTTTACACCGGAAACGTCCAATAATAATCGATATGGAGGCATGATCGCTGTCCAACACATTATCCCCAACATCAATGCGTTTGTTTCGACAACTTTCCGACTCGGATTTTGGATTTATGCGAGCAAAAGCAGTAAGGGATATGTCCGCATTCTACGTCAATACAACACGACACAAAAGGGTGGGACATCGTTGGACATGATCAAAATCCAGTCGTTTGATGTGGGACCGTCATGGACGTATGTGACCATGTCCATTACGTTTCCAGTCCTCACATCTGGGAAAACACTCAACCTTGAGCAAAGTGGATGTGTTGTTCAAATTGGACCAGCCTATTACAACTGGACTTCCAATAGTACCTATGGAAGTATGGACCCTTTCACCACCTCGACTCCAGGCATTGAATTTGTGATTGCGGAAGTCCAAATGCGTTCAGATGTAGCGAGTCTCGACGGGCTATCCTTTCCAACGAATCTAAGGGAAGACGAACGCACGCTCAAATACGTCACCTATGTCGCACCTGCTAAACCGTCAACGCTCTCACTAAGCTCCTATAACCCCGTGACAATTTCATTGGGTTTCATGAGATATTGGAGCGAATTTCTTCAGGATTATTACTTTCCTCTCCGTTTTTCCTCACGACTCGTTTCCAGACCTTCGATGATCTTTTACTGTTTTAAGGCTCCATCCGAACAAGGTATTGGGATGCGCTGGAACAACACGTCCAACATTTACAACTCGGGTAATTCGAGTGTGGATATGTGGGACACAATACGACCAAGCGGACTCGATATGCTGAATACGTTTTATTATATGCAAAAGTCCTCAGGGGGTGCAGCGTCCGAATACGACATCACACGCTGCAACAACATGAGACAGTCAGGAGGAAACGCCAATTGTTCTGACGGTGTACAAATCACCTCACTCTCAGAATCAGAAATGATCTTCAAGACGCGAGTTCATATGGTACTATATGATGCGTATGCTTACACGGGTGGACAACCTGGATACACTTCCCTCATCATCAATCGTACCACGGATTACGGATGGTTTGCAGCGATTGTACCTGAGTGTGATACAGGCGCATACGGCGATCAGACACAGGTGTTGAGTTATATTGACTTTAGTTTTACAGCTCCTACGAGTCTGCCCCTTTAAATTTCATGTAAAATTAACCCACAACACCGTGAGCGGCTACGTCTTCACCATTCACACCTTCACCATTAATTTGGATTTCGTCCGCGCGTTCGACGCCCACAGCTGTATCGCTTTGTTCCGAAATATTGCGTGGTACTTCAGGAAGAATGGCTTGGTTCCACATACGCTCCAAACCGTATCTTCTACCACCTTCGTCAATACCCTTGAATCCGAGGTTGTGGTTAAAGTTGAGTTGGCGTTGCAGACCCAGTGTATGTTCGTCCACGGCGTGCCAACCGAATTGTGCTTCAGCAATCGAATGATCGATCGCGTCGTTTGGTACGGGTTCTTGTCCATCGCGATTACGTGTAGAGAATTCCCTGACCCACTTGGGCGGATCTTCGTATCCCAAGTTAGATGTCTTGGTCTTGAAACCTTGGAGCGCGCCGTGCTGGATCTCAAAATCAAGATCGTTATTGCTCACGAGATTATCGCCCTTGACGATATAATTTCCCCATTCGGGACAGTAGTCTCCGTCATTGTAGGCGCTCGAGGTTCCGGGCATCACATCGAGCATCGGGAATAACGGCAAGGGACCCTCGGCGATATTCGGGAGCGTCGCGATATGTGACGGATCGCCTTTGACATCGTATTCGTTGACGTGCCACGATTGAAGGGAGCCCGTCCCTTGCTGTCCTCTTGCGTGTAATAAAGATAGTGTGGACGGCATTTTCTGCAGTATTATCTTATTGGGATATATTATTCAGCTATTATTAGTCGATGTACTCAAAGTGATAGTCTAGGACTGTGAACGATTTGGTCGTGTTGGCATTATCTGCAGCTATTCCTATACGCTCACCTGCAGCAACAACAAATGTCCCCCACATCGTATCACGCAAATCATAAAGAGCAGAACTAACACCTCCAGCACTTAGACCCTCTTCCCCGTCAGCGTATGATGCATTGTTGGTCGGATGATAGATTCTGAAAAACAAAAACTAGCTCTAATTTTATATTCATACAGATATTATTAGAAGCGAAGCGAAGCGGACGACGATGGATCTACACATCGATCAGTCGGTAAAATGGAACCCCACACAGCAACAGTACGTTGATGATGATGGCTACCCTGTAGACTTCAAGTTTACCAACGCGTCACTCAGGTCGAAACCATCTGCGACAACGACTAACGACACGATCAACTTGACCGCCACATCGAGTGTCAATATCAACGCACCGGCTTACTCCAACGTGGGACTGTTTCGTGCAGTGTATACATCATCGACGCCCCTAACGCTATTGCATAATACCCAGACAGATATCCCATTCGATCAAACAAGTTTGGTCAATGGAACAGCGATTATATCGCGTGTCGCCGGCTCGCAGTTCAAAAACGTCAGTTCAAAGCCGATTACAGTGATGGTCAACGTCACCGCCACAACCCCCAACGCTATCGAGCTGCCTGCTGGAACGGTCATAAACGCCTTAATAAGACATATGAACGCGGGTGGCGGTCTCGTGGGATCGTTTGGTGAGAATGCTACGACATCGATAAACCAGACGAACTCGGCCAACTTTAATGTCAATACGACACTGTTTCTGGCCCCGAACGAATACTTTATCTACACCTTAAAAGTCAGCTTGGGTAGCGGGACAGACACAACGGTCGCGGGTGGTGCAATTAATACTGCTGATATTGGTCGAGCATTGATCATTCAACAAATAGGATAGTTTAAATTTTATCCTCTTATCAATAAAACGAAACTCAAATTGAATTGAATTGAACGATGGCGACGCTGAGACTGTTACACGCGAGAGGTCAACAGGGTACAGGTTCCTTGCAATCGTGGCACGTGAATGAATATGACGTCAAGGGTGATCCAGTACATATTGCAACACTCCCCAATATCGCCGAGGGTCCCTTGCCGTTATTCCCAAGACTCGATGTGATGCCCGGTAGCTCGAGCGCCTACAATGACGGAGAATATTGCAAGGAATGGGGAGACTACATTGTCAAGAAGATTATTTATCTCTATGATTATAAAAAAATATCCATGTCCTATCCCAACAATGGGAAAAGCACGTAAGCGCAAGTCCCCTGATTCGGGCTCCGATTCGGGTACCAACTTTAATTGGATCCAGGATCACGTCGCTGCAGCGTCGTTGGCGTACAAGGAAGAGAATGAGAGCGATATGAACGACAAAATCAAACTCAGTCAGGGATGGCAGATCCACAAAACCATCGAGGGGAAATCAGGTGTGAAACTCAAGATCTGGGTTTCCCCGAAGAACGGTAATGTGATGATCGGCTTTCGGGGGACGTCGAGTATGAAAGAGATGCGTCTCGATGCGACGTTGGGGAGCACAGTGTTCCAGAACGCCAAGGGGGAGAATGTGGGGTATGTGTACAAAGGGTTTGCCCAGGGATGGGAGGATATCAAACCCGCCCTCGAACGTGAGATGCAAGTCTTGCGCTCGACATCCTACATCCCCGACGGTGCTACCATCCAGTTTGCGGGACATTCGCTTGGCGGCGCGTTAGCTGAAATCGGGTCCACGTACTTTGCCGATGTCTACCCGAACTGTAAAGTCGTGGAAACCTCGATTGCCGCGCCAACATCGGGCGATAAACACTTTGGCGAGTATTCACGTTCGCGTCTCAATCTGCAACGCACGCGCATTGTCGCTGCGGGTGATCCCGTGGCCAACGTCAAGTTGCCCGGAATGGAGTATGTGGAAAACACCAACGTCCTCAATTTCGTGCACACGAAAAAATCGAAATCATCATGGGACGCTTTCCGCAAGGTCGTGAGCAGTGTGATGCCGAGTGTGGCTATTGGAAATCAGTTGTATGAAAGCTATGCCAATCACAGCTTGGGATCGTACGAGGAAACTTTGCTGCAAGATTTCCAGGATGAATCGATTCTTACATTACGCAACGATCCTGAAACCATTATAGCGGAAGCCGAGGAACAGTTTCAAGCGGCCAAGCTTGGAGATATGCCCTTGGAGGACGATGGATCGTGTCTGTGTGAATGTCACATCTACGACAAGGCCTTGGCCAACGGTAAGATTGCGCCCGTATCACTGGGCACGATTCCCAAGACCAAAAAGCCGTCAAAGACAGCGATGACGCGCACCAACGATCCCATGTTTGAAAAACAGACCAATAGCGATGGACAGCAGATCATGCAGTCGGCTGCTGAGTTGGAGATTCAACAATCGGAAGAGGATCAAAAAATCATGGCCGAAGCGGACGTCAGCGATGTCATGGATATGATTAACGAAGGTCTCGAAAAACAAAAGGATAAGGCTGAGAAATCAAGAGAGGATACGGCCAACCAGGTGGCCAAACTGCAAGAACAGTACGCCAATCTGACCAATCAGCACGACGCAGAGAACTTGGACACCGTGTCTCTTGAACGTGACAAGTTCAAGCAAGCCTCAGATGATCTGGGCTATTTCCAAGGACGTATCGAAATGGAACTTGAGAACCCGGCTTATGTACCGAACGACAGCGACGGGACGACCACTTCGAGAGACAAGGCGATCAAGTTCAAGAACCGAATGAACAGACTGTACGCCATGATCATGTCGGTCAAGTCCAAACAGTACGCTGCGACGCTCGATCCCGACTATAAGGAAATCAGTGACAAGGAGAAGCGGGAAACGCTCGTGGCGGATCAGGTGGCACAAACAGCCCAAGCACAAAAGGACAACGATCTGAACCCCGATGAGCAGCAAAGCGATTATGTGTTTGACATTGATACGTTGACAGATATGGACGGTCCCGAACCGCAAACCAAGTCTCTCAAAATCATTCAGAAATGGTTCGAGTACACGGGCATGAGCCCCATTGAGTTGTACAACGCTGTGCGTGAGCCTGTGGTTTCACAGTATAAGCAGGACCGTATTGCGGAACTGCGTCGAAACGAACAGGTGACGCGCGTGAGCAGTGCGGCCAATATCAAGAATCAGATTGACAGTCTAGCCAATCAGAATGAAGCGACCCAGACCTCGTTCCAGACCTCGCAACAGGCGCGCCAAAACGTATTCAACAAACTCGCTGGCAGCAACGAGTTTGTCAAGATGGTCCGCAGTAAAAAGGTAGACATCAACAAACTCATGGACAAGATCCAGTCGGAAGAGGATCTGCCCGAGGTGATGACGACAGTTTTTGGCTACGATACAACCACGGCGTTTACGCAGTTACAAAAGACATATGAAAAGAACCTGATGGAACAATCACGAGGATTGGGCCCTGAAGTTTACAACCAGATGTTGACTGAAATGCAGTCGATGTTGCAGGGCAATCAAAAGTATCCCTGGCTCGCACCTGAAGCTTTCAAGGAACTTTCCGGAAAGTACAAAAACAATCCAGAGGAACTTGAAAAGGCAGCGTTGGAAAAACGACCGACAGTGCCGGCTGAATTCATGGTATCGGAAGACCGGAGCATGATGGATGTTGGCAAGGACCCCAAGATTCTGAGTAAGATGGTGGAAGCCTTGCCTGATGGTCGTACCCAGATCAGGGGCATTGAGTTCCACGATTACTACCGCGACGAAAAGAAAAAACTCGAGGTCCAATATAACGATCCTGAAAAGTTGAAGGAGCTGTTTAGCAAGTGGAACGGCGGATCGCCAAACAAAACCAAAAGCTTCTTTGGCGCTCTGGCCAGCACATTCAGTTCGACGTTTGGTGGTGGAATGGGCGGAACCAAGTTTGTGAATGAGGCCAATACATTGTTACATGGTGGTGAGCCGCAATATGGTTGGTTCAACAAAGACGGTGACTTTATGGGCGTATCGGCTTCACCTGATTTCGCTGACTATGCGCGTGCCCACCCGGAGCTTGGCTTCACCTATGTAGAACCTATCAAGAACAAATTCACAGAGGCCATGGATGTGGTCGAGAGCACCGTGGGTGGTATCGTTGAAGGTGTAGTGGGTATCAATCCAATGGACATCAAGGAAAAAGCCAGTGATCTCGCGGGTTTCAGTGGTCCAGATTACAATACCCTCAACGGCGAACTCCGCACCGAAGCCGATCGTAACGCTGAAGATTCCGGGAACTATCGCAGCGGTAGTAATAATGACACATATGGCGGCATCGATTCAAACGACATGATGATGATGAGTATAATGAACCAGAACCGGAACCGGAACGGTAATAATAATTCCAATGGTAGTGGCAACACGGACTCGCGACCGATTGGTGGAGAGACGGCACCGCTGGACCGCACCGCTGGGCGGCAAAATTTTGGCGGGAACGCGCCTATCTCCTCCAACTTCAACAGCCGCACGTCAAATATATCCTTTAGTAATTAAATAAAAAGTTACCCAATCAGTATAGTATGGACGGTTGGACAGAGGTGTTTACGGATGCGGAGGGGATAAAGCGCTGTAAGCGGTGTAATCACGTACGTCCCATGCAGAATCAGGGTATGCAAGGGCTCGAGGATACTCCGCAAAAGGAACTCTCAGAAGAGGATCGGGCAGCACGTGTGGCGGTGATTCAACGAAAGATGACCCTGAAGGGGATTCAAACGATGCGCCAGGCTGCAAACGTGGGGCAACAGGAGCAGCAATAAGCAATAAGCAATACCTTCCCCCGCTCCGATGTCCTGACCGAAGGGCCAGTCTACGAATTCCCAGCTACCCCACACACTGAAACATTGGAAACTTTCAAGAAACTTTCATGGATGATGTCATCCCGCCTCCAGAAGATCTCGAGTGCCCAGAAACGTCGCACACGTCGTCTCCGGATGCGACGCGCTGCGATGAGTCTGGGATCGTCTTCGAGTACGAAGATCTCCCCAACTTCAACATTGAAGATGTCGACCTCACCAACATTGACCTCACCAACCTCGACATCGATCTCGCCATTGCCCACCTTGACGCCATCACAACCCAAGACCAAAGCCAAGACGACAACGACTCAGGAGGATCAGATACTCAGCCCTTCTATGAGCCCGCCCCAATCTCCGAAGATTACCGCTTCCAGTTCAAGCAAAAGTGTGGATACTGCTACCAACCCGCAGGCTGGCGCCACAACACGCGACACTTTATCCAACTTCGATCTGGATATCGATATGCTTGCTTCGCGTGCCTTTGCAAGAGATGGAACACCAAGACCAAGGACGACCGCCTTGCGCCCGCCTTCGGGACTCGAGAGATCATTGGGCTTGGAAACCTTGGAAAGCTTATTACCACCTCCCCCACCTGCATCACACATCTCCCCAACGGCCACGATGAGCACGCCAAAGATCATCATCGACGACTACATCGACGACGTATCGTTACAAAGCGACAGCAGCCAGACAAGCCACCGCTCCACACTCTCGAGTCTAAGAAGTCTAAGACTGAGCCCAAGCCAAAGTCCGAGCCCGAGGAGTCACCTCCACAGATCGTCCACGTCTAGGTCCACCATCGAAGACCACTATGAGCTCGTCATCATGCCACAGCTCGAGATCATTTTGGACGCCGTACGCGCCATGCAGGCCGAGGTCACCCATCTCCACAATGAAGTCATGGACCTCAAGGTCACCTCGCGACACGCCCACAAGAAGATCTGGGAATACCTCAACTTTACCGTCTAAGATTTTTGACTAATACATTGTGGATATGATCATTAACCACCATTGTGGCATTGTGGCATTGTGACATTGTGGCATTGTGGCATTGTGGCATTGTGGCATGGGGCACCCA
>ERZ724505.331-NODE-331-length-31764-cov-5.471980_pt1 | contig 31764 bp, 55 predicted proteins | sample MGYA00376038_ERZ724505 | MGnify/ENA primary metagenome ERZ724505 (study PRJEB28724, sample SAMN07190884) | wastewater metagenome | isolation source: effluent of sewage treatment plant in Hong Hong | place: Hong Kong | collected 2016-03-17 ...
AATCACCTGTTTGATCAACGTGGTCGCGGCCACGATGCGAGGGAAGCCGAGTCCCGCACGCTTCCGGCGGTGCCAGAGACCCGTCCGGCAGTTGTACTCATAGGTCCAGGTCGCGCCGTCCGTGATGGCGTAGAAGGTCTGTCCCTGCGCCGAATAGGCATAGCCCCGCACGTTCGCCTTCGTCGCCGTGCGAATGGCGTTGTCGACCTCCCACGTGGAGATCTTCTTGGCGTCGTAGCCGGCGAGCATGAGCACGCCGATGAGGCCGCCGTCAGGCCCCGTTGCCGGCCAGATGACCGTATCCGTCACATTCCCGTCGATCAGCGCGGCGAGCGCCACGACGGCCGGCGCGGCATAGGCCCCGACGTTGGCGACATGCGCCCGCTGATAGGGGAAGTCCGTCGCGGCGACGTTTTGCCAGAACTCCAGGCTCTGCGTGCCATAGAGGCAGAGGTCGCGCCCGCGCACCACGGCGCGCACGAGGCCGTCGCCCGACGCCTGGGCAGTGGCGAAATCGACGATGTCGACCACCGTGGATTCGAGATTGGAGATGTAGAACTCTCCGTTGCTCTTCGTGAAGATGAAATACCCGTCGTGATGGCAGACGCTGTTGAACAGGGCCGCGCCGATCTGGCTGTTGAAGCTCGGCGTGGTCACCGTGGTGCCGGTGATGAAGCGCGTGACGCCGCCGCTCGTCACCATGGCAATGTTCGGCGTCGCAGCCCTATTCCTGGCGAAATACGCATACCCGCTGGTGTTCACCGTCGCCCGGTTCGTCGCCACCCCGGCCGTGGTCACGCTGTCCAGCCGGTCCCCGTTCAGCACCCAGAGCAGGCTGTCGTCCAAGTTCAGCATGCCCCGGACTCCGGATGCCCCCGTCAGCGTCGAGAACGCCGCAAATCCGTCGCAGGCATAGATCGGCGTGCCGGCTTTGGCGTCCGTGCCGATGTCATCCGCATAGCAGTTGATGAGCTGCGCGTTGCCGACAGACGTGTCCCGCGCCACGTTCGAGCGAAGGCCGAGGTTGATCGGGGTCAGCGGCATCAGAAATAGCTCGCCGGCGTGGGGAGGTTGCTCGACTGCACGGCCACGTGCTTCCTCAGGCGCCGCTCGATCACCAACTTGCGCGCCTCCTTGTCGGCCGGGTCGAGCCGCTGGCCGAAGGCGCCAGCGCACTCAAGCACCATCATGTCGCGCACGATCAGGAAGACGGGGCCGGGAATGTCGTCCGCCTCCCAATAGACGACCTCATTGCCGTGGCTGGCCTTCTCCTCCCACCAGGCGGCATAGGTGTCGGTCACATAGGTCCGGTCGGCCGTGTCCGGCGTCTCGGAAGCATCCGCCACGCCCAATTCGCGCAGCACAGCGTCGGCAAGCTGTGTGGGTGTGTAGAGCATCAGGCGCGCTTCCTCAGCTCGTCGGCGACGATATCGCGGATCTCGCCGAGGGTTTTCTTGTGGGCCATGACCTCTTCCGCGAGCAGCGTCATCGCCTCGGCGACCTGTGCCCGGAGATTCGCGATCTCGGAGGCGTCGACCTCGCGCACGGTCTCCCGGTGCAGCCCCTTGCGGCGCATCTCCTCCGCTGCGGCCGTCAGACGCTCGGCGACGGAGCGGGCCTTGGCGTCACGCCCAATGCGCATCAGCGGCGTAGTCCGAGGGGATCGGCGCGGCGTCCTTGAGCGCGCGCGCCTTGAAGATCAGATCAGACCGCCACTTCGCCGCGGCCTGCCCGAACGCGAAGCATGTCTGGGCATCCATCGGCACCCGGCTATTGTCGCGCGCGATCCATGCGAAATCCTCGTCGGGATCGGACCAGCGCAGATCGCCCGGCTGCGCACCGCTGACGATCGCCGCGAACGCCAGGATGCCGGCACCGGCGATGTCCACCCTCGATGTCGCGTCGAAATCGAACTCGGTGCCACCGAACGTGAACACCGCCATGCGGCGGTCGCGTTCCAGATCGACGTCAACGCTGGTTGCGGAGCGCTGCGTCACCGTCCAACCGCGCAACACCTTGCCGTTTTCGACCGTCGTGGCCGGCGTGATCACATCCAGTGTGCCCGGCGTCGGCATGGGCTCGTCGACCACTTCAAGCCACGTCCAGCCGTCGCGCGTCGGAACAGTCGGGTCGACTGTGCCCGGCTCCGCGATGCGATCAACACCATTCGGGCCGACAAGCGCATATCTTGTCATTCGGGCTGATCCTGTTAGACAAAGGAGGCGGCGGCAGCGACGTAGAACGTTGAGCTGCAATCAAATGTCAGTCCAACTGTGCCGGTCGTTGTTGTATGCGCAGTAGCCATGTTAAAGGGAATATTGATGTCGTAATCCTCGCTGCCGTTCGACACCGTGAAATTGGCGCCGGGTGTCCCGCACCCGATCCCGACGCAAACGCCACCGGCTGGTACCGATATATTCAGGGCGGTATTGTCTGTCGTGGTTGTTTTGGTGTCGTGAGGCGTCGTCGACTGCGGGTCATAAAGTGCGTAGGTCGCCATTATTACGTTGGCGCTCGGACTCACAATATTGACGACGATCGACGCCGTTGTGCCGGTTGGCACAGGGACATTTGTGACAAACATCCGTATGTTTGCTGTGTTCGCTAGGCTGACGAGTGAGGTGGTGGAGCCACCGTTGACCGTGACGCTGTTGATAGCGACTACGAAGCACCCCACACACACCACCACATAACGGCCTGCACCGGGCGCGCCGATGGCATGCGACGCAAAGGTGTGCGTGGTCGTTGCGCCTGATGGAGTTAATGCACCGGCGCTGAATTCGAGGGTTACTGGTGACGCGGTCCCGCCCGCCCCGAACCCAGCCAATTGCGTCCCGATCAGCATTTAGGCATCCGTTCCTGCGTTAAGCGTAAGGTAAAGCGTCACGCCGTGCAGCCGCGCATCCACGGCCATGGTATCGGAGCCGTCAGACGGCACCCGCTTGACCTGGAACACGACCCAGTCCTCTGACGCCGGCGTGCCGCCGATGGTGAGCGCCGAGGTCGTGGGGGACACATAGATATCGTTCGTCGTGCCGCCCGTGTCGGTCGCCGTCTGCGCCGTGCCGAAGGCGGCATCCCCCGCGTCGTCGTCCGAGAGGGCGACCGCTTCCAGCGCCCACACCACACCGAAATTCGTCGTCGTCGACGGATGCGACCACGTGAACGCCGCCGCCACCGTGCCCTCGTCCCACGACTTCGGCATGCGAATGGCGAACTGGGCGAACTCCTGCGTCGATGTGTCGAAATCCAACGTCTTCAGCATCACCTTGTTGGTCGATGTCTCGACCGTCCCGGCCGCAGCGCCGTTGGTGGTCCGCGCGACCATTGCCGTTGCCGGGATCCAGATCGTGTGCAGGCCCTGATCGATCGGGCTTCCGGTGAGCGTCGCGTTGCCTGCGAGCGTCAAGGTCCGCGCCGCATCGCCCGTCTCGATCGTCAGCGTGCGATCGGCGGACAGATCCGAGCCCGCGGAGACAATGAGATCGTGAGAGTCGTTCGTGTCTCGGAGCTTCAGACCGGCTGCGGCTACCGCAATCGAGGCCACACCCGTGACATTGCCGCTATCGTCGATGCCGACCGACGAACTTTGCAGGTTGCCGGTGGCGCCGTCGAAGCGCGCGATGCGCTCATCCGTCGGCACGCCATGCAGCCGGGGATTGTCACGTCCCGCAATCGCGCTGATGAACACGTCCTTCGTACCGGACGTGAAATCGACCGCGTTGTTGCTGTCCGACGAGTTGATAATCGCCGTTCGACCAAACTCGTGCGAGCCTACATACGTGCCGAGCCCGGCCTCCCATTCCTGCGAGGTCCGATGGCGAATGAAATAAAAGAACGTGTCGCCGTCCGTGCACACGTCGTTGAACGTGCGGAACCCTGTCGGCGCCGTATTGTCGGCCGTAATGTTCCCGGTCCCTGTGCTCGTCGTCGTGTCGGCGACGCCATCGGCGTGAATATGCGCCACGCGCTATCTCCCGTAGTCGGATGGGTGATCGTCGTAGAACGGCGACGCCTGCACCACGAATGACCCCTCGCCAGAGGATGCGACGAGGCCCGAACCGGACGTCGCCTCGAACCGCCAATGCCAGCGGCCGGTTTGGTGATCGACATCAAAATCGGCGTTGAACTGTCCGGTGCCGACCTGTTCGATCTGGGCGCCGCTCTCGCCGAACGTCTGCGAGGTGACCGTGCCGTCCGGTGCGCGCACCATGAACGTCAGCGTGTCGGGATTGCCGGGCGTGCCGTACTGGTCCCGAAACGTAACGGGGATCGTCACCGTCGAATGGGGGTAGATGCGCCCCGGTGTCATCGGCATCAGGCTGCAAGCCTCATCTTCGCGCCACCGCCAACACTGCTCACGCCACCCTTGGCACCGCCGCCGATGCTCGCTCCGCGCAGCCTGATGCGCGCCCTGATCTCGGCGCCCGCTGACATCGTGTCATCCGCCTGAGCGAGGTTTGCCGCCGCGCTGACCAGCACTGCGGCCGTGGCGGCGATCGTGTCGCCCGCCTGCGTGAGGTCGGCAGCGCCGTGCGTGAGCAGAGCCGCGGTCGCTACAATCGTGTCGGACTGCTGGATGATCGCGCCGGGACGGTCCTGGAAATACTGACCGGACACCGGCGTTGCCGACACCGCATATCCGGAGACGCCCACAAATCGGTACTGCTGGGCCAGGAATCCGAACGTGCCGACGATGAACGAACCCTCGGACGCATCATCGTCCTGGGTGATCGTCGCCTCGCCGACCAGTGGCAACACGGCCGTGGCATCGAGCGTATCGTCATCCTGGCCAGCGGCAACGGCACCGACCAGTGCCAGAGTGCCCGTCGCCGAGAGCGTGTCGTCGGACTGTGTCGCCCCAGCGGTGGCGCGGATGAGCACAGCACCGGCCGACGCGGTGGTATCGTTTTCCTGCGTGACCGAAAGAGCCCCGGCGATCGCCAGCGCGCCGGTCGCAACGATCGCATCATCGGCCTGCGTGACATCGGCCGCGCCAACGCCCGTCGCCTCGTAAAAGACACCGCCGGAGACTGCATAGGCCGAGACCGGCCCGCCGGAAACGCCGGTGAAATAGTCCACGGTCAGCTATTGCCCGCGTTGATCTGGAAGCTGGTCACCGTGAACGCCTGCCCCGTTGCAAAACTGACGTTGTCGACAGTGAGATCTCCGCCGCCGCCCGTCGCCGTGACGGTGCCCTGCATGTGGCAGGTGGTTCCGTCCGCAGCATAGAGCCGCCAATGGCCGGCCGTGCCGGTATCGTCAGCCGACGTGTCCTCCCACGTGCCCGACTTGGCCTTGGAGCCCGACGACGCATTCGCCATCCAATCGGATGGCAGCGTGCACGTTGCGAGCACGTCGCCCGAGTCCGCCGTGGCGCAGTTCGCCGGGGGCGTACCGGTGCGGATTTTCAGGACCGGCGTCGTACCGATCGTGGTCTCGATGGCATTGAGCTGGCCGTTGCGGAGCGTAACCGAATATTGCAATGCCATTATTTGCCCCCCGCGATCTTCGCGACCTTCTCGGCGACGCCGTGCTTTGCCAGCGCCGTTTCGAACGCCTTCAGCCCGTCGTAGCGGGCCACGGTTTGCCGGATGTAGGCTTCGCAGGCCTCAATCAGCTTGATGCGCTCGGCAACTGATTCGGCGGCATCAGTTGGGACGAGCTTAAGAGTGACTGCCATGCGCATCCTCCGTCTTCCGGGGCCGCCCGGGGCCGCGCTTTACTTCACCGAGCGTATCGGCGCCAAGATCGTGAAGCCCTTCCGCAAGCGCTTCAACGAACGGCTGGAATTTGTTGAACGTCGCCATGCGTCATGCGGGGCGGCTTTATGGGCCGCCCCCTCCCTGTCAGCGGATGGTCTTCCTGGGCTTCTGCTCCGGCTCAGGCGCCTCGGCATCGGGGACAACAACCGTGAAGCACGGGTTGCCCGCCAATTTGCGCCGCTGCTCCGGTGCCAGATGTGAGACGTCGACGACCTGATCGAGGAAAAACGTCTCCCCGAACAGCTCAGCGACCTTGCTGTCGTTCGGGTCGCGCGGGTTGCCGCTGTATTTGACCTGCATCTCGTACCCCTCAGATGATGTTGCCGTAGAGGCAGACGGTGACACTGCCCGCTGCGAAGGCGTCTGAGGCCGCATTGGCCTCGAGCTGGATCTTCGTCGGTTTGGCGAACCATAGCGGCGCCGGCAGGATAATCGGCCGGAAGTTGCGCCCCGCCGTCAGGTTGGTGATCGCATCACCCGTCCAGACGCCGAGATCGCCAAGACCAGTCGGGGACGCGCTATAGCCGCTGTCGGTATAGGTGGTCCCCCATGGGGCCTTCCAGGTAGCGGCCGCGGACGTCCCGTTCGCAGCCCACCCGAGGTCCATGTCGAGCGCCTCATCCCCGGTGTCGAGATCGGCACCGGACAGATGCCCGCCGAGCAGCAGGAAGCCGTTCGACCCGGCCGGCGTCTTGCACAGCTCGAAGATGTCGCCATCCTCGACGTTCGCCGCAATGGCGTACGTGCCCCAGCACGAGTAGAGCGCACCGCCATAGCCGTGCCCCTGCGCCGGGAATTTGCGCGCCGCCCGCGCGCCAGTCAGAGTTTCAGCGGTCATTGCTTGTCCTCTCTCTTAGGCGTCGGGCTCGGCGCTGAAATACGCCGTGACCATGCCGAAATCCTTGCGGATATTGCCGAGGTGTCCGCTCGGGTTGTTGGCCCACTGAACCTTCTCGATACCGTGTGCCATCTCGATGCCGACGCCCTTGAAGAAGCCGTAGTCGTCCTCGGACTTGGCCGTCGGCGTCGGCATCTCCTTGTTGACGTAGGCCAGCGCCTGGCAGCCGCAGAGGAAATTCACAGACACGTCCGTCGTGCCGTTGCCGACATCGACAAGCGTCGTCTCGGTGTTCACGTCCGACGAGAACTTGGCGACCTCGAGCTCGGTGATCTCGCGCATGATGACACCCTTATAAATAAGGTCACCATCCTGGAAGATCGGATTCGAGGACACGTCGCGCGGGCGCGCGTCCTTGTTCGCCGCGAGGATTTTGTCATCCTCAGAGGCGTCACGGAACGAACGCGGGTGCATAAACAGAACGAAATATTCGCGCCCCTGCGTGCCCGTCTTGTACGGGCGGATGCGCGGGTATGCGTTCTTCGCCCTGCGCTTCAGAAGGCTCACCGACTTGTACGAGAATTTGTCGTTCGTCGTGTCGATGTTGCCGAGGCTCGTCGCGTGATTGCCCGACGAGTGGTTCGAAAGCGCATTGCCGAAAAGGACGCGGTCCGCGTTGGCCACCAGCCACGCATTGCGCGCGGCACTGTCGGCATCGGTGAATTTCACCGTGCCCATCTTGTGGAAGTTCTCGATGATCTGGTACTTGATTTTCTCCGAGGCCCAGGTGCGCAACAGAGGCCGCTTGGCGGCGAGCAGGTTCTGCGCCGACTTCTCGCGCTCCTTCTTCGAGGTCTCGACGCCGTGACGATAGTAGTCCCAGCTCACGTCGAAATAGTAGGTGTCAAGAGCTTCCTCGTTGCCCGACAGGCGCTCGTTGCCCTTCACACCCTCGCTCTGCAAATCGAGCAGAAGCGGAATGCGGATGGTGTACCCATCGGTTTTGAGGTCGTTCTTGACGTGGATGATGTCCATCTCGCTGGTGCCCATGTAGGGCGCGAAGCCGGACTCACGCACGTAGCTCTTCATGAAGTCCCGCTGCCACTTGGTCAGCTCGAGACCGGACAGAACCGTCGTTTCCATCGATCAGGTTTCCCGTGGGGCTACCGGGCGAACACGCTGTCCGCCGCGGCCTGTGGATCGAGATGCGCCCCTTGCCGCCCCGTATGCGTCGCGGTTGCGAGCGAACCGGGAAACACCGGCTTCGGCTGACCTCCGACACCGCCGGCACCACCCGCTTTGAGCTCCGCCAGAACTTTCTGGCGCTCTTCTTCACGGATGCGCTGCTCGTAGGCGTTGGGATCAGTCCCAATTTTCTGCAGTGCCATCATGCGTTTGCCGGTTTCGTACGCGTATCTCGCCGGCATGGGGTCGCTCCTGAGCGCCACGACGAGCTGCGGGTTGCCCTGCGCCGCCGCCATGAACACAGAAAGGACCTCGTCATAGTCCGTCGTTTGCGAGCGCATCAGCGCTTCGCTCATGGCGGACCGTGACCGCACTTCGCGCTCCTCGTACTCGGCGCGCATCGTCTCCTGCAGGTGATTGGCCCAGCCCTGCGGGTCGGAATACGGGTCCGGCGCCTCGGGCTGCTGCTGCTGGTGTTGGGCTTGGGGACGCGATGATTGCTGCATGCGCTCGAAGGCCGCCACCTGGCCGCGCAGCTCGGCGAGTTGCCGCTCCGCGTCCTGACGCTTCTGCCTCTCGCTCCGCAGCTCCGTCAGAGGGATCATGCGGTCCTGGGACTGACTCGGCGTCGTGGACTGTTGCGGGTCCGCCTGCGCCTGCTGCTGGTCCTGGGGCTTAGCCTCGGGCTCAGGCTGTGCAGGCTCGTCAACCGGTGTCTCGTGCACGGACGTAAAGCGTCCGCTCGCGTCACGCGGCTGTGCGGTCTCCGAGGCGACGGTGTCCGCCTCGCTGTCGTGGCCGTCCGTTACGTCGTCGTCGCGTGCGAACACGCTGTCGAAGTCGGGCTCGTCGCCCAACCCATCAGTCTCAATCGTCATGATGCGCTCTGTTCCGCTTTGTCGTAGCTGGTCACGGGAAACGTCGATTACGCCCGACGAGGCGAGGCCGCTGGATTACGCGCCAACGATCGCGAAGCGCCGCTATCGGCGGCGAGTCCACGCACTGCAACTGGCCAGCATCCGTGCACTGGACGCTGAAAATCAGTTAATGCCCGGCGTTAAATGATGCCGGCGCATCCATTCGTCGGTTTCGACCTGAGAACCGAGATCAAGCCAGCATTCTTCGCTGATCGTCAGCGTGTGCCTGCTGGTATAAATCACCACTTCGCGGCCCTTCTGGCGGATCTCTTCAACCTCGCCGAACTCGCGCCGTGATAGCTGAAGCCCCTCGCGCAAGATCTTCACGCGGCGGATCACATCATCACGCGACAGCCGAGCAACAGGCGTCTTGGGCTCATTCATCGCGCGTATATCCGTCATCCTTGCGTAGCCGGTCGAGAATATCGTTGTCCCTGCCGACGACACTGGCGGGCCGCGCCTCGCCGGTCCTGGCATCCTTCAGCTCGACGCCGGCGAGGGCACGGCGGTTGTCGGCCGCAGCGTCCCCGCCGTAGCGGAGCCACTGGTAGATTTCCTCGGCGCGGGCGAGCAGCGCCGAGCCGGACGCACCCTCGGCACGGGCGGCCTCTAGCGCTTTCAGCCGCAGTTCCTCGTGATCCATCACGCCGCCTTCTCTTTCTGGCGCTGCTGCGCGGCCATCGCCTTCTGCTTCAGCGCCTGTTGCTTCTCGGCCCCTCGCTGCTTGATGTCGAGCATCTGGCTCTCATGGACCGCCTGCCTATCCATGCGCTCCATGTCCATAACGTGACGCTCCTGCTCGAGCTGCAGCTTGGTGCGCTCGCTGTCGAGCTTCATGATTTCGAGGTTGCGCTGCGTCTCCGCCTCGAGCTGTTTCTGCTCCATTTCGAGCTGTTTCATCGCCATGTCAGCGCGTTTCAGCTCCATATCGGCCTGGAACTTCTGCTGGTTCTGCTGGGCCTGCATCTGCATTTGCTGCATCTGGGCCTGGGCTTTCGCCTGCTCTGCACCGCCCTGGTTCGCCGCCTGCATCGCCTCGTCGATCATCTTCATGAGACGATCCTTGTTCGAGACGTTGGACAACTCGATCAGCAGCTTGCCCGCCGGCGAGAACGCCGCCTCGCCCATCGACGAGAAGTGCTGCATGAGCTCTTCGTTCATGACGATGGTATCGGGCCCTTCGTCGAGCACGATGTCGACATCGATCTGGGCTACGATGTTCTGCGAGACGAGTTGCATCGTCTGAGGATCAAGCGCGTACTGGTTCAAGCCGACGAACTGCACCGCATTCTGCTCGTCCGTGACCCTGATCCACTTCTCGCCCTGCCACGCCTGGCGGATGCGCGACCACATCTTGCGATAGCACCGGAGCTTCCAATCCCTCTGGCGCTCGAACACCGGCGACAACTCCGTCATGCCGCTGTCACGCTGCGCGAGCAGCGCACGCCCCGAGGCGCCGTCAACACCCTGCCCCTGACCGACGAGACCAGGATTGGGGCCGTAGTTCTCCATCTCCGTGAGCGCCATGGCGTGACGCTCGGCCTCGCCCTTCATCTCGACGGTGTCGTCGACAAGACCGATATCCTCGCCCCACTTGGCATGCTGGGCAATCTCGATCTTGCCGTCAGGACGGACGATCTGCTGGGCGAATGCGTCGGTGTCGGCCACCGCGCCGGGCTTGAAGAAGAATTGCCGCTGCGCCAGGCGGTGCAGGTATTTCGAGGCGCTGTAGTTGATCTCGTCCTGGATGCTTTTGAGCGTCCGGACCAGACCGTATCTGTCCCCGCGCTCGTCGACGTAGGGCGACCACGCCTCATAGGGGCAGTCCGGCTCGCCCTTCTCGCCCTTGTACGGCGACCAGCCGCCCTCGAGCAGCAGATCGCCCGTGAAATAGCAGTAGTACCAGCCGAAGCCCTGCCCATTCGGGAGCGCGCGCTTCTCCCAGAACTCGACGACGCGAACGCGGCGCCCTTCGAGGTCGCCCCACTGGTCCTGTCGATCCTGCTCGACGAACGCCGTCGTGACGTCCGAACTCGCGTCCATCGTGTCCTGTAGCTGCTTGGCTTTGTCGGACCACCGTTCCTTCGCCTCATCAATGTCCATCCACAGATGGAGACCGAGATAGCGCGCATCCGAGAAGTCTGGCTCAACCGAGCGCGGATCGTAGAAGAAGCGGTCGACCGCGACGACGCGGAGCACAGGGTCGTCGTCCTCGATGCCGATGAACGCGACACCGATGCCGCTCACGAGAGCGTCGTGCATGGCATCAGATGCCACCTTGGGCCAATGGCCCTTGTCGCAGACGTAACGCAGGCCCGCCGTGGCGACGTCTGCGTCCTTCTCATGACGCGGCGTCCGTGGGTACGCCTTCGGATCGCGGCGAAGGCGCTGCTCCGTCCCTACCAAGAAGTCGATCTTGCGCTTGATGCGATTCCGGACCGTCGCCTGCTGGCCCCGCTTGCGCAGCACCTCGACCTCGTGCTCGGTCCACTGCTTGTCGTGGTAGTATTTCCGAGCCTGACGCGCCTCTTCCTGCTCCTGCTTCTTGTTGCCTTCCCACGCGCGAAACCACCGGCGCTTGCGATCGATGCCGGGGTCTTCCTGCTTGTCGGACGATGAGACGGCGACCGCGAAGGCCAACTAGACCCTCCAGCTCTGCTGATTGGATGCGCCAGCGCGGCGATAGCCGTCACGCGGCACTGTCGGCGTCGTCTTTACGGGACGGACCCAGGGGCGCGAGTTGCACGCATAGCGCCAGTCGTCCGGCCCGTGGTCCTCCTGGTCCGTGTTCACGTCCTCCGGCTTTGCATCGTCATGCTGCAGCGCGGGCAGAGTGCGGATGCTGTCGTGGCACGTCGAGAAACAGACGATCATCGGGTGCCCGTCGTCGTCACCGATGAGCCGGCTGCGCATCTCCGCCCAACCGCCCATGGCGCCGCGCTGCGCCGTGCGGGTGTTGTCCGCAGGGCGGAAATCGACTGCGCCACCGCGCCGGATCTGCTCCGCGATCGACGGGCCGCCGTTCTCGGCGAAGCACGCCGGATCGAGTACGCCGTATGTGATCTGCCCGTCCTGTGCCTCGCGCTCCTTGATGCCGGCGCCGATTGCCTCATTCTTGAGCTTGAGCCCGACGTTCGGTTTCGAAGCGCCGTACCATTCGCGGTACCGGACGAGACAACCGCGCGGCAGCGTCACCTGCTTGCCGCCGTCACGCGCCTCAACCGTGATCTGATCGCCCACGACAGCCCACCATCCGACCGAGAACGGCTTGGCGCTGCCCCAATCCATCGAGCGAAAGCGCATCCATGTTCTCGGCACATCGAACGGCCGCACGACATGCCGGAGCGGGTCCCAGCAGTCGAAGAAGGCGCCCTCGACGACGTCCCAATTTCCGTACCGCATCGCCTGCACGAGCGTCGCCGAACCGAGGCCCTGCAGCCGCGTCTCGTAGCCGGGATCATCCTCGGTCATGCTCGGATTATCCTCGAGCAACGCCGGAATGAACTGGCGCATCATGCCGCCCTCTTCAGGCGAGGCGCGATAGATGTCGTAGCTCCCGTGATCCACGAACGTGGCTTTCACCCATAGATGCCCGATGTTGCCGGGATTTGCGCCGGAGAGAATGCGAGGAAACCGGCCGGCATACTGTTTCGGCACGGTGAGTCCGACCATGCGCACGCGGTTGCGCAGGAACCGATACATGGCCTCGCTGAAGTGCGTGAGCTCGTCGACGAGCAGGACGTGGATTTCAGCGCCCTGGTATTTGTAGATGTCCTTCTCGTCCTTGCAGTGGCATAGGTAGATCCTGCTTCCGTTCCAGAAGCGGATCTCGTCGTCGACGATCTTGACGAAGCCGCACATGACCCAGCCGGCGAGCTGGGCGCGGAACCCTTTCGGCCCCTCCATGTGGTTTTTGACGAGATCATCGCGGATGCGTCGAAAGAGATAGACCTGAAGTCCCGGTATTGCCGCGCACCACGTGATGGCCGCAGCACGCATGAGATGCGATTTGCCCCCGCCGGCCGCGCCTCCATAAAGGATCTCGGTCGCGGGGGACTCGAATGCGATCGTCTGCTTCTCGTGAAGCTGCAGATCAATTACGTGGTGTCGTGCTGACATTAATGACGGGGATCAGCGCTTTTCCGTCGGCGCCAGTATGCTCGTTTTTCGTCTTGTCGATGATCAGACCGTGCAGCTTGCCGAGGACCTGCACGGCAGAGACGGCGGCGGACGGCGTCTGCACGTCATCCTTCATCGCGAGATCATAGGCCTTCACAGCCATATCGGTGAGCTTGTCCACGGTGATTTCGTGGCGTTTCTGATGCCCCGCCTGCAATTGCGCAATCCTTGGTGCGACCTTGGTATTCCTCAAAAGCTTGCAGGCATTCTCGTGTACCGTCTTATCCGAGGCAGCTTTACAGTTGTATGCTGCCCGATAGGCCGTCGACGCGCAGCCGGTCTCGACATACTTCCGGGCGAACTCTTCCTGCTTCGGTGTCACCGTCTGCGCCTCAGTTTGCGCCCGCACTGCGATCGTCGTCTCTCAGGATGCAAGAGCCGGGCTCCTGTTGAGGCAGTCATTGAGACGCTGCAGGAGATTGATGTCTGTCACTTTGCGCTCGATGACGATGGGCGAATACGCGCGAGGCTCGGGGGTGCGATTGCCGAGGTCGCCTACAGGATGAGAGGGAGTGTCGTCGCCACGGCGGCTGACGCGGAAGAGACCAGCCAGGAATAGCGCGAATGCGGGCAGCCCTGTACCTGCTATGGCCATCGCCAAGTTGGCGCTTTCTTGAGAGGCAGCGCGCTGCAGCTCCGACGCCTTGACGTCACCATTCGCAACAAGTGCGACCCATTTGGCTAGGCTTTCGTTCTGGTGCACGACGGCCGACGACGTGTGCTCAGCCGTCATGGCCTTTGCACGAGCACCGTCGAGAATGCGCTGCGTGGCCTCGATGCGCCGGTTGAGATCACCGGCCTGCTCGACCGTGGCAATCTGCCTCTCCAGGTCGGCTTTCTCTTCCATGCGGGCGAGGCACTTCGTCTTACAGCCACCGCGGGCTGCCTCGAGGTCGATTGCCTTCTGAGCCGCATCGAGGCGCGCGCGGAGGCCGTCAGCCGTAACGGTTGCAGCCCAGGCATTCTGAGCCAGCAGCGTAGCCAGTTGCTCACGCCAGAGTTTGATGTTCGTTTCGTGGTCGGCCACCGCGCTCTGAGCGCCGTCATAGCGGGTGTTCTGCACCGTCGCGGCCTCGATGTTCGAGCCGCGCAGGCCGCTGGTGTAGCCGGCGTGGCTGTAGAATTCGATGCCGAGCAGAGGCACGCAGATGAGAGCGGTGGCGAGCGCTGGTCCCTTGCGGCCTCGGCTGAACAGCATCTCGGCGGCCATCGGTCCGAATGCCGCGACCACCGTCAGGACCGCCAGGAACAGCGCATGCTTCCACGACACCTCAATGCCGAAGCTGAAGGACATCATGGCTGCGGCCGCCAGCGACACGAGACCGAGCGCGAGCCAGAAGCGGCCGAACTCGTCCAGATCGTTGAAAAGGTCGCGGAAGAGTTTCATGTCATGTTCTCGCGTGTCAGGACGCGGGCACTCAGGGCAGAAGATCGTCGATGGTCCAGGCCACGAATGCACCGAGACCGAGGCCGGCGATCAGGCCGGCCATGGTCATGAGGTCCATGTCAGTCACCGAACAGGCTGCTGAATCGGAAATTGACGCCCAGGCGCAGCTTGTGCGCGTCGGTATCAGCCGGGACACCGAGCGCCCCCGTCGAGCCGAGGCCGCTGTAGGTGTACTCGCCGACCAGGGAGAGATGATTTGTCAGCATCAGCTCGATGCCGCCGCCGACGTACCAGCTGTCACGGGTGAGATCGATATTGGCGAGGCTGAACTCCGATCTCTCATAACCCGCGGTCAGATACGGCATGTAGCCGTACTGGATGACGCCGATGCGAGCACCGACCTGCCAGGACCTGTCGGCATCGATCAGGCTGCCGGACGTGTCCACGGGAAAATCAATGCGACCGTAGGCGCCGACCACGACACGATCGAATTTGAGATCGCAGCCGAGCCCGCCCGCGACCGACCAGCTCTGCGCGCTGAGACTCGCCGGCAGGACAGCGCCGACGTCGGCCGCAACAACGGAGCCACCGGCGAGAGCCTGCACGTAGCAGCTCGCATTGCTCGATACCGGCGTGATGTCCGGGATGATCGCAGGACCGGATTTATCGGCTGCATGGGCTGGCGTGAGAGCGAGAGCCCCGGCGACAGCCAGAGCGGCAAGGACAGTCCGCATCATGTGGAGGCTCCTACCTGACGTAATCGCCCGTCATGGGCGATACTCGGAGAGCCGCACGCATGCGGGCCCTCCAATTCATGAGATACGCATCGTGGGCACGGGTGAGATTGCGGGCAGCGATCTCCCGGCGCGTCTCGCTGACGGCGCCCCAGGCACCGGGAAGAACGAGCGTGCTATCGGAATCAATCAGGGACGCGACGAGGGTTTCGTCTCGCATGGGTCCGGGCGTTGCCATTGCTTCGCATTGCGTCCCAGCCCTCAGATTGGCGCCGATACATCGGCAACAGGGGCGGGACCATGCCGGGGGAGTGGGCCTCGCACGATGCGCTAGCGGGCGGCTCATTTCCGGCGTCGGCACGCGGGGCACGGTTCACTAGACTTCGTTCCCATCTACGAAATTCGCGGTTCGGTGTCTAGCCCCAGTTGAGACACAATTGGGGAGGTGTGGCGGGGAAGCCGCATTATGTACTTTACAAAAGTCGATTGACTCAAGATCGAAGGCAAGCGCCTTACCTATCGGCGGACTGACGAAGCCCAGGACGCGTAAGCAATGGGCATACCGCATCGTTCGCAAGACCCGATCCCGTTGACTATGTGATAGTCACACATGATATTTGCGATTCATGATTCGTTCTAGGAGTAGCATATGCACCCATCACCGCAAGTGGCCAATCGCTTCTTGGAGTTGGCTGATGCGCGCGGTGTCTCGCTAACTCCCATGCAGCTTATGAAGCTAGTGTATCTAGCTCATGGCTGGATGCTGGGTTTGCACGGTCGCCCGCTCATTAATGACCAGGTCCAGGCTTGGAAATATGGGCCGGTTATCCCGACACTCTACAAGCAGATACGCGAGTTCAGGTCAGACGGAGTGAGGGGGCGGCTTGCTGTGCCGTCTGTCCTTCCGTTTGACGATGACGAAGACGACATCATCCGGCAGACGTTCGATACGTACGGCAACAAGACCGCTGCCTACTTGTCGGCGCTCACACACAGATCGGGCTCACCATGGGCTCAAGTGTGGGACCCTGACGGGTGGGCAGTCGAGATACCTGACACCATCATTCAGGACTACTACGCAACACTCGCAGCGGCGTAGCCTAATGGCTCGGAAGAAGATTCCACCTGCGCCGCCCGAGCAGCCGCAAATTGATAAGAAAGCGGAAAAGGAAGTCGAGGCGTTCAGCAGCGACACCTACGCGGAGGCGTCCCGCAAGGCCGAGTACGACCGGTCCGAGATTATCAAGTGGGTCTTTCACTGGGTGGCGGTCGTCATCTTCCTCGGGTTCGTCGGCATCTACTTGGTATTTCTCGCCTGCTGGGGCTTTCATTTGGCGACACCAGAAACTCGTCACTTTCTGACGGCCACACAGATTGACAAACTACAATCCATCGTTTTGAGCGGCGTGGTCGCATCGGCCTTCGCAAAGTACTACGACAAATACATGAAGTAGAGGCCACGCGCCTGTTGAAAAGGGCGCGAAGTCGTTGGTAGCGAATCGAATTTTCGGCAACGAAAAGGGTGATGCCGGTTGCACGGCATCACCCTGATTTCAGGGTCCGCTAACCCTAGCCCGGCGCGGAACCCATAAGGCTTCTTTTGCGTAAGCGACTCGCATTCCAGCGTCAAGCGCCGGGCTCCGTTTTCAACAGGAGCCACCATGGCTTGGTACGTTGTCAGCTACGATCTGCGAAAAGATACATCCCTCGACGCCTACAATCGCGTGTTCGCTGCGCTACAGACCGCGGCGGATTGGTGTCGCCCGCTCTTCTCGTTCTGGGTCATCGAGACACCACGGGCCCCCAGCGAGGTGATAGCGTACCTCCGCAACATCGGCGCGATCGACGAGGACGATGGGATAGTCGTTCTTGAGATTACCTGTGTCGGAGATTTTCGCCGTGTTCTCGACGGCGAGGTCGCCGCTTGTCTCAACCAGCGCATCATCCGCGTTTGACATTCTTGCCTCCCTTCGCCGCGTAGACGCGCTTGCCCTTGCCCCGCTTAGGTTCGTGCTTGTGGGGCTTGGGCGGCGTCTTCATCGCCTCGCGCAGAGCGCGGTTCATGCGCTCCATCGCGTCTGGCTCCATCTCTGGTTCTTTCGACTTCGGCGGCTTGCTCATGAGATCACCCATAGCACCATGGTTCGAAGACTATAACGAAGAGGCGCTACATGTGGGCGCTCTGCTTACAGGCTACGGAGAACTCGAATTCGAGGCCTACGCTTGCGCGGCGGAGGCAATGGGGAATTCGGATCTTACGTTCAGGCTTTTGTTCCGCCTGCGGAGTGAGAGCCAACGCATCGATGCCTTCGACACCATGCTCATGCCGACTGTATCCAAATTCGAACTGGAGGGTCCATACGCTCATATCATAGGCGCACTAAGGCATTGTCGATCAATCCGAAACGTTTACGCACATTCTCACTGGCACTTTCCGGTCGAAGGCAATCGCCTCTACCACTGCTCACTCGAAGACGCCGCCAAAAAGGGCAGCGAAGCTCATATGATCAAGATGAACCCGGTCTTTTTGCCGCTACTAAAGCAGCAAGTGTTATATTTCGAGTATTGCATGAACGGCCTTCAATGGTTGCGTCATGAGATGATCCGCCTTGATGGCGGACCGAAGCACTCGTACACCGCGCCGAAAGGGCTGCCAAAACCATCTCTCGGCAGTCATCTAGACTAATATCCACCCCCGCTGTAATGGCGTAGCTCAACGCGGCACCTGCCATTTCGGGCGTCACCTCGATGTCGGTGACGCCCTTTTCTTTGCCGTCCTGTCGACTGTCAGTCATAGGAATGTTCGCCTCTTTTGTAAGGTACATAATGCTGCGGGAAAGACTCATCTCTTCGGTTGAGCGATTTCCTCGAGTACGGCGACCAGCTCTGGGCGCGCGTCGAGCAGCCTCAGCATCGTCGCTGCTGGCTTCGATGGCGCCTGCCCGTTGGCCCAATTCGTCACGGAATTCGCGCTCACGCCGATCAAGCGGCCGAACGCGGCTTGGCTGATACCCAACCGCGTGATGATGCGTATGGCTTCCTTGCCCGTCATGCCTGAATTGTATTTCGGACGGCAAATTCGTGCAAGTAGTTTTGATGGCCTATTGACAGACATACAAATTACTTGTATGGTGACGATGCTTCGCAAATGAAGCGGGCCGCAACGGTGGTGAGACACCGAGACGGCCCTTGATCATCACCTGACGGAACCAGGAGACGACCATGACCAAGACCACTACCACTATCCGCTCCTACCCCGCAATCGGGCTTGGAGCGTTTTTCGCAGGCGTGACGGGATACGTGCTGTTCGAGGACGTCATCCACGGCGCCAGCATCACGACGGGGCACGTGCAGACGCTCGCCGCCCTCGTCGGGGCCATCGCCGCAGGTCACATGGCCTGGCCGGCGATCCGCAACCGCGAGACGGTCATCCAGGGCCTGATGCTCGCGGTCCTCTCCGTCGGCGCCCTCGCCTATGTCTGCGTCACGAGCGGCGCCAGGAACGCCGAGACGGCCGGGAACAAGCTCTCGCGTATCGCGGCGGACAACGCCGTCCGGGCCCGAGAGGAAGGCCAGCTTGCAAGGGCCGAGGCGATGCTTGCCGAGGCTCAAGCCAAGATGGCCGCCGAATGCGCCACCGGCAGGGGCACCCGCTGCCGCGGCGTCATGGCGACGGTGGACGTCTATTCCGCCGCCATCAAGGGGCACATGGCCACGCTGGCCGGCCTGCCCGCCCCGAAGGTCAACGGCTACGCCCATGCGGCGAAGGTGCTGGCCAGCTGGGGCCTCAGCGTCACGGACGAATGGCTCACACTCAACATGCCGTTCCTCGTGGTGCTGATCTCGGAGTTGGGTTGCATTGCCTTCCTCCACCTCGGGCTTGCGCACAAGCCGGCGCCGAAGCCGGTCGAGCCCGAGTGGAAGGACAGCGACCTTGCTCCGATCCCCGAGGACGAAGACAAGGTGCTGAGCTTCGCCAAGGCGTTCAAGTCGGCCAATGACCGGGCGCCGACCATCAAGGAGTTGCAGAGCAAATTCCCGGCTCTGCCGAAGACGACGGCCTGGCGCAAGTGCAAGGCCGCCTGATGGTCCCATCGACTGAAGCGCCCCGGCTGGATCAGCCGGGGCTTTTTCGTGCCCGTTCCACTCGGTTCCATGCGGTTTCAGCCCGTTCCATGGGCGTTTCATGCCACCCGTTCCAGGCTGTCGAGCGGCACCGTCGCCTTGCGCACCGATCCCAGCATCTGGACCTCGATCGTCGCGGTCGAACCGCGGATGGAACTGAGCAGGGTGTGCATGGACGCGAATGGACCGTCCTTGGGACGAACGCGGTCGCCGACCGTCAACGTACGCCGGTCGCTGAGCACTTGGTTGTGCTGGCGTTCCATCAGGCGAATGATGCCAACCTCGGCGTCGGAAACCTCGGCGGGCCGGCCGTTGACGGCGAGCCAGCCGGTGACATGACGGGTCGCGGCGATGTCGTGCCAGACTGTCTCGCCGATGCCCATGACGAACAGATAGCCGGGCACGAGCGGGCGACGGCGCTCGATCCTCTTGCCCCGCAGCGCGATGACGTTGACCTCGAGCGGCACGTACGTGTGAAGACCGAGTGCCACGCGCAGCTCGTTGGCGAGCCATCGCTCACGCTGCGGGGCCACGCGGAGGATGTGCCACGGCGTCTCGATCATGCGTTCCCTACCCCTTCTGTTGGCTCAATGATGAGTCACGTCGTCTTGAGTTGCTGACCCATTTCCGCCGCTCGCGCCTCGCACCAGACCCGCGTTCCATCTGGCAACCGCTTCGGACAGGCTCATCTGCCAATGGCTGTCGTCGCCGCAGTGCTCTGCACAGTGCACCGCGTAGGCGGGCGGCTCACCTGGCACGATCTCAGAGACCGCAACACCGGGCCGTGCTCCGCATCGGCAATGTTTGACCAGATCCATCCCCTACCCCTTCTTTGCCTTCGCCCTCTCTCTGTTTGCCTTGAGGCCCTTTTCGATCCGAGCCGCCTTGGCGTGCTTGCCCTTGACGAGAGGAGCGGGCGTCTTGTCCACCGGCTTCACCTTGCCGTCCTTCACCGTCGCTTTGATCTTGGTTGCCATGTATTCCCGCCATTCTGCTATCGGAACCGGGACCGTTCTCCGGCCAGCCGCAACCATCAGAGACGCTATGTTGTCGATGTAGGCACGGGTCATGACGGCACTCGCGAGACATCTGCCTCGATCTCGTTGAGATGCGCAGCGAGGAAATCCCAATGATGCTTGACGCCAGCGACGAATTTATCGGGCTCCACACCAGAGACGATAGCGACGCGCGCCGCTATCGCATGGAGCCCATTGAGTACCGCATCGACGTCGTCGCCGTAGACCTTGATCAAGTGCTTCAGTGCCTGCCTGTCCTTCCCATGGACAGCCGGAAGCACCCTTCGAGCTGTCATTCGAACAGTCGTCATCACCGCCCCCTCGCGAGCCAATACGCGCCGCACAGATACGCCAGCTCCGTCGCTCCGATTGTAGGTATGGCCGGCAACCTGACGCCGAATTTCTGCATCACCGCCGCCGCGATCAGCAGCAGGATCGCGTAGCCGACGAGCTGGGCAATGATCGAGAAGATTTGCCCGATGACGGGAGGCATGGTCATGACGACGCCCCCAGCTCACACGGATCGGCATCGACAGGCCCAAGGCAGGCTGCCCGGAGGATAGGGATTTTATCTCCCGTCATCATGTCGACGGTGACAGCCTCGCCGGCGAGAATGGCCGCCGGGATCAGAGCACAAAGGCCCGCATCCATCGGGACTGTCCCGCTCTCCCCGTTGCCGAGCATGACGTAGAGGATCATCAGAGTGGTCATCCCCTCATCCCCTTTGCAAATCCAGAAGCGAACGCTTTCAGCATCACGGCTAGGTCAATGATTTGAGCGTCGGCCCAGTCGAAGAAACGGTTCATTCGGCAGCCCGTCCTTCCTCGCCGGAGGATTTCGCCCGCTTCGACTTCATCCAATCGCTCATCGCACTGGGCTTCTGCGCGCGCTCTTCGTGGCGGGCGTCGTTGGCCATCCACTGGCGGGCCCAATCGCCGAGCGGCGTGCCGGACAGCGAGCCGAGGGCCTTGCGATACGATTCGACGATGGCTCTCTGCTCAATCGTTTTATCGAGATCGGCCGCGCGCTCCTTGATGATCTGCTGGATTGCCCGCTTGTCGAAACCGGATCCAGCGGCTTCTGCGAATTCTGCCTTGATCTTCTCGGCGACGGTCTTCTTTTCCGCCATCAGGGATTCGAGCCGCTCCACATAATCGGCGAGTTCGTTGCGTGCGTCGGTGGTCAATTCGGTCGTCATGCTGCCTGCCTCCTTCGGTCCCACGCGGCGCGTGAGGTGATCGATGCGGCCATGGCTCCGGTGAGCGTCGGCCATGTTTTCGTGGATGGATAACCGTCGAGTGTTGCGCTGTAGGCTCTGCCGTCTCGAAAGCAGACGAGCCTGCCGTCCTCCGATGTCCAGTCGTACCTTTCCCCGTTCCATGTGCGGGTGAACGTCTCGCCGGAGAGACTGAATTGATCGTCGCGCTTCACCGTCAGCCCCATTTCACATTGATGGGGGTAAGCTCGTCGCGGGTGCCGTCCACGATCTCAGCGAGCTGCTTGCCGCGTTCCATCATGCCGGCTGCCAGATTGAGAAGGGCGCGCTGCAAGGGCGTTGGGTTCACCGCAAGCTTCGCAACGATTTCTTCGTGCTCCCGCGCGGAAGCGACAAGAGCGCCAACTTCGTACTGCCCCGGCAGGCGCCCGCGCGTGCGGCAGAAGTCCCAAAGCTGCCTGATCCATCCCTCATCCACCGCCCGCCTACCGAGATCGCACCGGATCATCTGGCTCGCCTCGCGCATCTGCACCGGCAGCGATTTTCCTTTGCGCTCTTCCTCACGAGCGAGTTTGCGATCGCGCTCAGCGAGAATTTCGCCGACGAGATCCAGCACCTCAGACGGTTTCGGCCAAAACGTACTTTTGCGGATCAGGATGTCTCCGGCCCTGCGGAGCGCGTCGGCATCGGTTCCGTCTATCGCCCTTGCGTACTCGACGAGGAACCCGTCAGGGTCCGGCGTCTTGGGCTCGCCGAACATCGCCATGAACCGGCCAATTAATTGCTCGCTAGCTGTAGGCATCAGGCGGCCCTCGAGTTTTCAACCCGGTCGCGGAGCGCGTCGGCTAGCGTGCGCCGCGGCATCCCTTGGCTGGTAGATCGCGCTTGGCGCTCAGCCTTCGATGCCTCGTAGCGCTTCGTCTGGTCCCGCCGGTCGGCCACGATGCGGGCTAGCTGGCTGTCCACTTGAGTTCGCAGTCGCGTGGAGCTCGCCGGCTGCACGTATCCGGCTGCTCGGATCAACGCGAGATCGAGAGCCTTGCCATCGCCATCGAATTCGTCGAGCCAGAATTCACGATTGGCGTCCGCGAGAACGATGCGTCCATTCTCGAGATGGACACCCCCATCATAGGTCGGCGTCCCGAGCGCCTTTGACCAAAAACTTTCCGAGCGCCCTCGCGCATTAGCCCTTTTCTCTTCTCCTTGGCTACTGGCTACAGGCTCTTTAAAGGAGCCATTGATTTCGTTGATTTTATCGTCAAAGTTCTCGGCGACTTCGGGCCGACTTCTCGGCGACTTCGTTTCGACTTCGGCGTTTGGCGCTTTTACGGGATGCTCCCCGGCGTCCCATCCTTCCATCTTATTTCGCCCGTCCGCCGGTTCACCATCAGATGATCCCCATGCGGTTCCCAGGTCGGCTTGCGCGGCGTCTTTTTTGGCGGCACGGTTCGCTGCTGTGAGTTCTCTTTCGGCGCGTGGGTTGAAAATGCCATCTTCTCCGACATGCAGCTTTCCTTTGCTGACCAGCTTGGCCTTGATCCGTCTCCACATGCGCACGTCGAGCATCAGACGGGATGCCGCGTCGGCGTCACTAAGCGGGAGTTTGACCCCTGTTTCCCAGAAGTGCGCGCAGACGCGCATGTAAACGCCTTCTTCCTCGGGGGTCAGTCCGATGCAGCCTGAGCGCCAATCGGACGGATAGAACCTGACGAAACGGGCGCCGCTCATGCCATTGTCCCGCCAGAAATCGTTGCTATATTGATGAGCATGGACAGTACCTCGTAGCGTTGGGTTGCTGTTCCGATTAGTTCAGCGTCATGCACTCTCACGGCCCTTGCTCTGTGCCCCGGAGCGGGGGCCGTCGCGTTTCAGGCGGGGAACCGGGGTTCAAATGGCACCGTTTCCGGCTTCGAACGGCGCTCCCGGACATCGCTGGAATGCTCGATCGCGTTGGCGAACCAGCCGATCAACCATCCCTCGTCCATGTCCGAGTAGCCGAGCCGAATGGCCGTCTGGCGGAACGCTGCGGCCCACCGCGACGCGTCGTCTCCGAGCGCATCGAGGAGCGTTGCGGCATCCATCGCTGTGTAATCCGGAGCTACGTATCCGCTCGCGCCGTTGTCCATATCTCACCCCGGTTCAGCATCGGCCGCCCGACCGGCCCATCAGAAGGACGACCCCGCGTGGCGAGACCGGCCGGGCTTGTGCATGCAGGAGCCCGAGCGCCCCTGTGGAGACCGCCACACGGTAGGCATTACAGCGCGACGGCATGAACGCGGAACGCGCTGCCCGGAGGGGGAAATAGGCAGCACCACGCCATGCCGCCCGGCAGTAACGCCTGACGGAACGCACGGAAACGCTACGGAACGCGGTGGAACTCAGGTGAAACCGGATGAAACGCCCCGGAATGGGCTGCGAATCCTGTCAGTGTTGGGTCGTCGAAAACTCAACCAACAAGGAAACGCAGCCCATGACTGAAGACGCAAAGCAGACGGAGCTTCTCGAGAAAATCCTCAAGCAGCTTGAGACGATGACGCAGGAGCAGAAGGTTCAGTCGAAATTGCTGGGCCAGATGATGGTGGCTCTGACGAACCTGAAGCACCGGTAGCGTCGCCTTTGAGGAAGGCGAGGTAGATGCGGGCGCGCTCGACCACCTGCTCAGGTGTATCCGAACCGATTATCGCCAAGCTGAGAGCGCGCTCGCGGAACTCCACATCCCTGTCCACCGCGGCGGTGACGTTGGCGTAGTGGTCACTGAGCGAATTCGAGAATTGCGTCATCTTTCCCCCATTTGTCTGGACATATGTCCGACATTACGTCGGCTGCGGAGATGCCGCGCGTATCGATCTTCATCTTCCCCCTCGTTGAAAAGCTCCGTGATAAGCTCATGGTGCGAAGACAAACCAACCACGGAGGAACTGAATGGATGTGAAATCAAAGGATGGGGACAACACCCCTGAAGGCGTTGCCCTGAAGCTTCTCGAGTTCATTGCAACGGCTGAGGGCAAGGCGCTGATTGGTCAGCCGGCAGGAACGACGACACGACCTGATCGGAAGTGGATTCTGGATTGCTATGCGGAATGCCATCTGGCGGTTGCTGGAAAGCGTCCCGCTCCAAAAGCAGGAACCTGACGTAGTTCTGCGCCTGCTCGACGGCGTAGCTGTGATGCTCGCTGTGCTGAAGAGCCAGGCGCAGGGCCTCCAACTTCAATTCTTCAAAGGTCATTCTTTTCCCCCAGTTGAGTGCAGCCGTCATGCTGCCAGTCCTTGTGAGTGTCTGCGCTTAGGGCGCGGCCGTGGGGCACCGTAGAGATCGGGACGCAGGCGCTCGCGGGGGATGCCCGAAAGGCGTTCGATCTCAATGACCCGGTCAGCCGGAATCCGACTCCACTTCCTCACGGCTTGGTAGGATATGGCGAGCCGGTCAGCGAGCTGGCGTATGCCGCCGACCGCCTTTGCCGCCTCATCTACGATTGGGTTCTTGTGCCTGCTCATGACATGCGTTAAACCATAGGTTCATTCGCATGTCAAACACCGGGTTCAATGACAACTGTAACCTATTGTGCAAAACCAAGGGCCAGACGAAGCAACGAAGGCCGCCCCCTTGGACACTCTTGGCAAGCGCATGCGTTTCGCGCGCGAAGCGAAAGGTCTTTCGCTCGAGAAGGTCGGCGCGGCCTGTGGCGGCAAGACTGTGCAGGCCGTTCGCAAGTGGGAGACCGACAAGGCGACGCCAAATCCCCACGACCTATGGACCATTGTCGGCTTGACCGGGATTAACCCTGGATGGCTAATAACTGGCACGGGCCGCCGGTACGGCAGCGGCCAAGATGACAAAGAGTCGCGGGGGCGTGTAGTGCCGAGTATCCCATGGCAGGAGGTTCCTGCGTATTTGACCGACGATGAGTACAAGCCGCCGTTCTACATGCGCACAACACTCCCGTGCGGCCCGAGGTCTTTTGCTGTCATCATCGAGGATAGAGCGAACGATCCGCTCATTCCGATCGGCGCCACCGCCATCTTCGACCCCGATCGACTCCCCAAGCCCGGCGAATTTGTTCTCGCCCTGATCGACGGCAAGCCTGTCGTTCGGAAATTCCGAGAGCGCGGAGACCATATAGAGCTGGCGCCTCACAAAGGCGATTACAAAGAGTTCCGGGCCAATACCGACCTCACACAATGGCTGATCGGGACCCTCTCCGAGATCTCCCACGACGTCCCACCAACCTAAGTTTCCACAGTCTTGAACCTTTAGTTCATTTTCTGCTTGCCTGTGATTTGAACCTATGGTTTAAGTCCCCCATCACCGATGGCACTGCTCCTCCGCCAGCCAGGCGCCAGCCAAGCCAAGCGGAGAGAATCCAACCGGACCCACACCGGTCGCAGACGCCCTCGGTGACCATGAAAGGGGGCTCACATGAAATACGCCATACGCAACCGTTGGAGCGGCAACGTCCAATTCGAAGCAGAGATCGAGTGCACTCCCGATACGTCTGACGGCATCAAGCTTGGATTGGCCGTTCGAGTTGCTGTTGAGGTGGTTGCCAACCTCGCGGGTGCCAACCTCGCGGGTGCCAACCTCACGGATGCCAACCTCGCGGGTGCCAACCTCGCGGATGCCAACCTCGCGGATGCCAACCTCACGGATGCCAACCTCGCGGGTGCCAACCTCACGGGTGCCAACCTCACGGGTGCCTACCTCACGGATGCCAAACTCGCGGGTGCCGACCTCGTGGGTGCCGACCTCGCGGGTGCCTACCTCGCGGGTGCCGACCTCCGTGCCTTCAAGGCCGACATGTGGCTCACGCTCGCTCAGAATAAAAGCGAGGTGCCCGGACTGATCCGGGCTCTGAAAGAGGGCCGCGTGAATGGCTCGCAATACGAGGGCAATTGCGCCTGCCTCGTCGGCACCATCGCAAATATTAAAGGGATCGATTACGCGACGCTGGATCACAACTCAGGCTACCCCGCCGAGCGGTGGTTCATGATGATCCGTGAGGGCGACAAGCCAGGCGATGAGACGGGCGGCGGGTTTGCGGCCTCGAAGGCCATCGAGTGGGCTGAGGAATTCGCGCGATTGCACGACATCGAGATTGCGGACTGATCCTCACCAGAGAGGGGGCTGATCGATGACATTCACCACGCTGCGATACGACGAGGGCGAGGCGGCCTACCGGCTGCAGCGGGCCAACGCTGCGCTAGCGGCCGAGTTGGAGCGCACCCGCGAAGAGCGCGACATGCTCGCCCGGCGGTTTGCGGAGCATGTCCACCGACAGCACGGGTTGCAATATCCGCCGCGCCGGCCAGGTGCGGGATAATGTGCCCGTTCTGCGGGCGCACGGTCCGCGCCGGTCAATGCGTTATCTGCGGGCCCATTTCACCGCTCATCATGGAACTCAATCGCGAAGGGGCTGACACATGCGACGCGTATTTCCATTCGCCGTCGAGATCGACGGCATCGGAGAGCTCACCGGACAGTTCGGCGCCGACGATGGCGACGTCGACGAGATCTACCTGCCCGACGGCGAGGTCGTCGAGGTCTGCGCCCGGCGCGTCTCGCACACGGACCCGCTCGTCCGGATGATCGGCGAGCGCTGCTACCAGCACATCCTCAAGCGCCACGACGAGGACATCGACCGAACTCGCCGGGTCGTCGGCTGGAAGGGCTACGCGCCAAATCCATTGTGAGTTTCGCCGCCGAGTGCGGGGCGCGCGGCGGAAAGACCGGGGCGGCGGGACGTAAGCGGGGGACGCCGCCCCGGTCACAACGCAACACACGGAACAAGGATTATTGGAATGACACAGCATGCAGGACTGCCAGTTGCCGGATATCAGCCGCAGAGCGACGACAAAGTGCAGACCGTCAATCGGGCCAAAGAACTGGAGGAGCGTGTTCTCCGCCATCTCGATGTGCTCGCCGCCGATGGCGCCAATGATCAGCGCATGGTGGCTATCGCACGAACCGGCATCCAGGAAGCGTTCATGTGGGCGAACCGCGCGGTGTTCCAACCGGCTCGGATCACGCTGCCGGAGGATACCCCATAATGGGCGCGTACTCTGATCGCATGTCTGGCCCCGGTAGCAAACGCTACCGGGAGTGCATGGCCGAAATCATCGGCGTTCTCAAAAAGTACGACATGGGCGGCGCAATCACGGTCGTCGATAAAGAACGCTGCATGTTCAAGTACCATTTCCCGACGTGGACCTGCGTCATCCTCGGCGAGGACAGCGTTCGCCTGCGCTCGAAGAAGGACGACTACCCCAGTGTCGAAGCGCAGCGGCAGACCGCCGAGCTTACCGCACACGTCATCATGCAAATGGGCGACTGCGCCGTGAATACGATCGGCCTGACGACGCATCTGGGCGAGATCATGCGCGACAAGTGGGGCATGGAGCATATGCCGGGCGCGGATTTTGACCCGGAGCGCAGCAACTAGGAACGCGCTCCCCAAGTGGAGTGAGAGTTATGTCCGATATGAAATTCGCGTTGGTGATGTCCGGGCTGATCGTGATTTACGGCCTGATCGCAGTGTTCGTCGTTTCCAGATTGGAGAAGAAATAATGCAGGGGCAGCATACAGTCGAAAATGGAACTGGCCGTTATGATGGCCTCGATACTGGTGGCGTCGCTCACAACGGTCATGGCGGGGCTGTTGCTGGCACTAAGGTAGCGCTCCGCACGGGCGGGCAGATCGCCGGTATCGTGCCGACCTCCATCGAAGAGGTGTTTCGCCTCGCCACGGCGATCGCCGCGAGCGGGTTGGCACCGCGCGATATGAGCACGCCGGAGAAACTGACCGTCGCCATACTCCACGGCCTCGAGATCGGCATTCCGCCGATGATGTCGATCAACAAGATCGCGATCGTCAACGGCCGACCCACGCTGTGGGGGGATGCCATTCCGGCGCTGCTGCTGTCGCGTAATTTCAGGCTGCGCGAGGAAATCGGCACCGGACCCGGCGGCCGGTTTGCAGAATGCACCGTCGTGCGCCCCAATGGCGAGGTGGTCACCCGGCAGTTCAGCGAAGGTGACGCCAAGGTGGCCGGTCTTTGGGGCAAGCAGGGCCCGTGGAAGCAGTATCCCGACCGCATGCTGCAGATGCGCGCGCGCGGCCTCGCGGCCCGTGATGGCGCCGCCGACGTGCTCTCCGGCATCTATCTCGCCGAGGAAGCGCAGGACATCGATGTCCGTGAGCCGTCACGCGACCTGCTGCCGGCGCCGCCCGCGACAGACGTCAAGCGCAAGTCCTCGGCCCAGGCCAAGCGCGATGGCGATGGCGAGCTTCTGGAGCACATCCGGACGCAGATCGCCGACGCCGAGACCATCGAGCAACTGCATGCCGTACGCGCCGAATACGATACGGCATGGCTGAACATGCCCTACTCATGGGCGCAAATCCTCGAGGCGGAGTACCAGGATCGGTTGCAGGAGTTCCACAGCGCACAGTCGGCGGAGTGACCCATGGGCACCTTCTCTCTCAATGCCGCGACGGCGCAATTGCACCAAGCCATGGACGACTACAGGGCGGCCTACGACGCCGCGACAACGGCGGACGCGGTATCGGCCAGGAACGCCACTGAAACCGCCCTGGCCCTTATTCAAACCGTCAAGGACCAGTGGGGAACGGACCGGGGATACAAGCTGCTGACCAGTGCCGAGCGGCATATCCGGTTCGCATTGGGCGGGGAGAACGACTGATGACCGAGAAACAGAAAACCCGATGGTGGGCGGCAGTCCCGCGCACGTCTGATGAGCCCGAGGACAACGTGATCCACATGCCTCGCCCCACGCTCGATGACCTGGAGCGCGACGTGCGGACGGCTCAGAACGATGTCATCTCCCAGGGCATCGAGTGCGACCGGGCGATGCTCGCCTACAAGACCAAGCTGAAGGCGCTCGATGACGCTCGCAACCGCATGGCGGAGCGCCTGAAGGAGTCCGGCGCCAAAATAGAGTTCGTGACGAAATTCCCGGAGATCGAGCAATGATGGCGGCCTCTCGCATTCCGGTTGATCCGCCGTCCGCCGAGATCCTCCGGCGCATGGCACGTGGCGAGGGCTGGGAAGATGTCGTCGTCGCGCTCCGAAAGCGCGGCGCGACCTACGAGAAGGGCTACATCAGGCGGTTTGTGCTGCGGCTTCCGAAGCAAAGGCGAGAGCGATGACCTGTCCCGTGTGCGGCTACGAGGCGACGCAGAAGGAAGGCGGCAAGCCGCGCAGCGTCGAGCAGATCAGGCGCTACTTCAAAATGATCCGTCTGGCCTGGGACACATGGCCAGAGAGCCACGAGCACCAATTCGCCAGCTCTGAAGAAATGAGGGCTTGGGTCCAGATGCGTGCCGGCGCCCGCGAGATCGGCGCTCAAATCCCGCTCACCGGCATGAGCAAGGAGCGCGCCATGCTGTTCGCGGAGGCAGCGATCCGTGGCGCAGGCTCCTACGCCTGGCCTGTCGTGCATGGCGATGTGCTGGTCATCTTCCGGCCGAAGTCGATTTCATTCTCCCGCATGGCACACGCCGACTTCTGTCGCCTCAGCGATGACGTGCAATCGGTCATAGAAGCAGAGACCGGCATTCGGGTCGAGGACATGATGAGGGCCGTCGCATGAACCCGTTCTCTCACGAAAAGCGACGCCGCCTCACCGGCATGGACTACGCGAGAGTCTTCGCCCGCACGGACGGGCACTGCGCCTGCTGCAAGCGGAAGCTCGGGCCGGCCGACAAATGGGACGCAGATCACGTCATCGCGTTGGAAAACGGCGGCAAGGACGAGATCGAGAACATGCAGCCCCTTTGCGAGTGGTGCCATGCACCGAAGACGGCCGAGGACCACAGGAAATCCGGCCACGCGAGACGCGCTTTTACGCGCCACGTGGTTCCGTCTGAATTCCGGAGATCGAGAGCATGGGGGAGACGATGACGGACGTCGCGAGGGCAGTGACGGAAGAGTTCGAGCGCATGCACAGTGAGGGAGTGCCGATCGTGATGCGCGAAGGCGAAACAACGTGGCGCACCTATCACGCAGGCTTTGACCTTTCCGCCTTTTCTCAGCGGATTGTCGATGCAGTCCTAGCCGCCTCTCCCGTCCCTCCCTCCCCACCAAGAGAAGAGGTCGTGGAAGCGCTGCGGAATGCCAAGGACATTCTCGACGAGTTGGATGAGTCGACAATTCGCAGTTTTCCATCCGCATCGGCGAAGCACATCAGGCAAGCGCGCGATCTTGTCATGACGGCCCTCTCTTCTCCCTCCCGAGAGAAAGACGGAGGTCAGTCGTGAGCATCATCAACCTGAAAGCCGCGATCTCGTGCGATGGGTGTGGTGATCACTTTCGTGTCTGGATCGACACCGCAGCCAACATTCCGGACGGATGGGACTTGTGTGACCTGATTACGGATCATGTTCGCGGTGGCCATGGCGAGGACATGAAGGGCAACCACTTCGGCTTTGCCGGATCGTGCTCGGTGCAAGCCGGGCTTCATCTCTGCCCGAAATGCACCAAGGCCGTCGATGCTGAGGTCCCCGAAGACGAGGACCGCGATCCGACCGAGGCGGAAGTGTCTCGCGCCCTCTCCAGCATAGGCATGGGAGGGGAGAAGTGAGCTACCGATGGGGAGAGTGCAGCGTCTGCCTTTCGGAAGACCTGGACAACCAACCGGACACGTAATGCAACGTAACTTTGCCATTAGGCCGGATAACGTCAAAGATATGAGACATTAAAGCGGATAGGAAAGCGGACAATGGCGGAGGGAAAGACTATCGGAGCCACTATCCTCGTCAGGTGGCCCAAAGGAGCGAATCTTGAAGTGGCCGACGTGGTGGCGGTCGATGAAACCGGCATGCGCCACAAGCTGCGCGTCCTCAGCGTCTTTCTCGGGGACGCAATAGGAACAGAGATGGCAGCCTGCCACAAACTTCTCGACGATTGTGGGATGCCGTTTGAGGACCACGGCGAGGATCGTCCGCTTACGCTGCGCGAGCGGATCGAATGCCTCGTTGCCGAATACAACGAGGCTGAGAACGGGGAGCGACTCTAATGGACGACCGATACGAAGACTTCATCACCGTCTGCACGTGCGGCCCTTGGCGCTCGGATGCATGGGAATGGGCTGCATGGCGGAAAGAGCGCGCCGAGATCGTCGGCTGGGGAACGACTGAGCACGAAGCCATGGACGACCTTTTGCGGAAGTTGAAAGAGGCAGACAATGAGCGAGGAGCCGCTTTGGTATCTGACGAAAGACGGCGACGCGTCCTGCTTGGCACTCTATGAAAAGCATTACTCCTGCTATCAGTATCGAGACGGGCGAAAGCGGTCGCAGTTTGTCGGCCCGGGCGAAAGCATTGTGCTGCGAACAGGAGATGCTGACGCCATGTTCGTCTGGCGAAAATTCATTGATGACAGCGGTC